>Ga0172381_10000004_pt1 | contig 299351 bp, 397 predicted proteins | sample Leawel6488metaG_FD_119754 | JGI IMG/M metagenome (GOLD analysis project Ga0172381, IMG submission 119754) | Leachate microbial communities from a municipal landfill in Southern Ontario, Canada - Leachate well 64-88 metaG | ecosystem: Engineered > Solid waste > Landfill > Unclassified | place...
CAATTATTTATTATAATATTTGGGATGATCTTCCCCTGCCCCATTACAATAAGAATTTTTATAAATCATGCGATATGCTACTTGGCATTTCAAAGCAAACTTATAATATTAATAGAACAGTTCTTGAAAATGACAATTATAAAGATTGGCAAATCAAATACGTTCCACATGGTATTAATGATATTACGATGTATCCAATGCGTGATAAAATGTCTATTAGCAGAAAAAGGCTTGAATTACTTGGAACAGATGAATATGAATTTGTTATAATGTATAATAGTCGCAATATTAGAAGAAAAATGACTTCAGATATTATATTGGCATTTAAAACATTCTTAGATAAATTGCCCGAAGATAAAAGAAAGAAATGTGCATTAGTATTACACACAGATGCAATCGATGAAAATGGCACAAACCTACCGGAAGTAATTAGAATATTAGCACCAGATGCAAATATAATTATACACCAACAAAAGCTTGGGCCATGGGACATGCATTATTTATACAATATTGCAGATGTTACAATTAATTTATCTTCGAATGAAGGATTTGGGCTATCAACCGCGGAATCTCTTATGTGTGGTACACCAATTATTGTAAATGTAACTGGTGGATTACAAGACCAGTGCGGGTTTAAAGATGACAATGGAAGATTATTAACAGAAGATGATTATACTGCAGATTTTCCATCCAATCACAATGGAAGATATAAAAATTGTGGTGAATGGGTGTATCCGGTATTTCCAGCAACTCGTTCTATACAAGGTTCAGTGCCTACTCCATACATATTTGATGATAGGGCAAATTGGGAAGATGCAGCAGAAGCAATGTTATATTGGTATGAGATGCCATATGAACAAAGAATACAATGCGGTGATGCTGGGAGAGAATATGTTATGAATCCAAAAGTGGGAATGTCCGCGCCAGAAATGTGCCATAGATTTATTGAAAATATTAATATTTGCATGGATAAGTTTGAGCCACGCAAAAAGTTTACATTATTTGATATGAATAATTATAAGACAACTGTTGATCATGTTGGCATATTGCCAACCGTAAAGTAAAAAGTTATGAAAATAATTGAATTAATGCGTAGTACAACTACAGATACATTAATTGGTCAAGATTTAATATCCGCCGCAGAAGGTGTTGGCGGATTTAGTAAGATTGACGAATTTAAAAATTCAAAAGTAGAAGTAATTAATCTTATTGAAGGTGCAGATTATGTGCCAACCGAAACTGTTTATCAAAACGAAGCAGAATGGTCCTTTGTGGAGAACGTGAAGCTGCATTCAATTCGTCTTGTTAATAAAGGAATACAACCGTTAGAAATTGTAGTGTTTCGAATAACAAAGGATTCAATTAAAAAATGAAACTATTAGATGAACTAATGTTTGCGGATCTTCCAAAAGATTCAAATGAAAAAATTAGATTTGTAATGATGGGAGAATGGCTTAAATTAATGTTTACTAATATTGAACGCACGTTTGATGAATTTAAAAATTCTAAAGTAGAAGTTTTAAGCCAATGTGATGGCATTGATGAGAATTTTAATTTTATATCAACTGTAAGCAAGAAACAAAATGATTTAGAGTGGCAAATGGCAGAGAATGTTAAATTATATGCAATAGTATTAGTAAGAGACCCAGAAACAAAAGAATATAATGTAGTTTATAGGCTAACGCCAGAATCAATAAAATATTTAAAATGAAATTAATCAAACCAAGTTACGAAATACGCACTGAAATAGATGGTGCAAGAATACTTAAAAGTATTGAAGAAGCAGGCAGAACTTGCTATAAATCTGAAGATAAAATAACAGAAGATTCAGCTGAAGAGTTTGTAGCAATGCTATTGAGAAGAGGACATGAATCTGTATTGGAACATGAAACTATATCTGTTAAGTTTATTTGTGATCGCGGAGTATCGCATGAAATAGTTCGCCACCGTTTATGTTCATTTAGTCAAGAAAGCACAAGGTATTGCAATTATGGCAATCAAGAACATATTACATTTATAGTTCCACAATGGGTTGATTTTGAACAAATAAATGATTTTAATAATTTTGAAATAGCCAATCCTGACGAAGAAGGACTCATATTCAGTATACCACCAGATATGGGAATGTGGTATCTCAGTATGAGAGATGCAGAAGAAAGTTATAAATATTTAATAGAAAAAGGCTGGAAACCAGAACAAGCACGTTCAGTATTGCCAAACTCGCTGAAAACAGAAATTGTTGTGACAGCAAACTGCAGGCAGTGGCGAACTATATTTAAACAACGTACAGCAAAACAAGCACATCCGCAAATGAGAGAATTAATGATACCATTATTGCATGAATTAGCATGGAAAATACCTGTAATATTTAATGATATATTAGAACAATGTGCGGAAGATATAAATAAAAATAACAATAAACAATAAATTATGGCAGCACCATTAGTATTAATACAAAGTCCAATCCTCACACAAAGCGGATATGGCGCCCATTCAAGAGATATAGTAAAAGCATTATTTGAATTATATCCCGATTGGGATTTCTATTTTATTCCAACTCGCTGGGGCAATACACCACATAATGCAGTAGATCCAAATTCAGATTTTGGTAAAAAGATACATGAAACGATATTAACTGGTCCATTACCAAGAAGGCCCGATTTATTTATTCAAATATCGGTACCCAACGAAGCACAGCCAGTTGGTATATTTAATATTATGATAACTGCGGGTATTGAAACAACTATTGTAGACCCAAGTTGGATAGAGGGCTGCAATCGCATGGATCTTATAATTGTACCATCAAAACATGCAAAAGATATATTTGAACAGACATCATTTGAAAAACGTGATAAGCAAACCAATGCAGTTCAAGAAGTTCTTAAATTAAGAAAACCCGTGGAAGTCTTGTTCGAAGGCGTCTTGACTGACATTTTTAAACCAGTTAAGAAAGAAGAAATAGATCCAATGCTAGTTTCAGATATTGATTCTATTCCAGATGATTTTTGCTTCCTTTACTGCGGGCACTGGTTGCAAGGTAACCTATTTCATGATAGAAAAGACGTTGGTGGTTTAGTAAAAACTTTCTTAGAAACCTTTAAGCACGAAGAAAAGAAGCCAGCATTAATTTTAAAAACAAGTGGTGCAACATATTCCTACCTTGATTTAGAAGAGATAGCATATAAAGTAAATCAAATAAAGAATTTAGTTGGTAAAAACTTGCCAAACGTATATATTCTGCACGGTGATCTTACTGATGCAGGAATGAATGGCCTTTATAACCACCCAAAAATAAAAGCAATGGTTAATTTCACACATGGGGAGGGATACTGCAGGCCATTAGCTGAATTTTGTGCGGCAACAAAGAAACCATTAATAGTAACTGGTTGGAGTGGGCAAATGGACTTCTTAATTCCAGATGGAGCTGTCTTATTAAACGGTGAATTACGACAAGTAGACCCATCTGCAGCGTGGGAAGGGTTCATAATGAAAGAATCATCTTGGTTTTATGTTGATTATAAAGCAGCTGGTGCAATAATGAAGAGAGTATTTTTACAATATGGCCAATTCGATGAACGAGGAAGAAAGCAGCATAACCATATTGTAAAGAATTTTACATATGATGCAATGAAAGAAAAAATGAAACCATTGCTTGATAGTGTTATCAATAGAATACCAAAAGCAATGGATATTAAATTGCCAAAATTGCAATTTATAAAACCATTAAATGCACAACAAACTGAACAACCCGTTGATGTTATTGCTGAACCAATAGAAGATGCAACACCACAGCAAGAAAGGAAAAAAGCAGACCCACCAAATATGAGTAAAGCAACTACTACATATTTAGAAAATGTGCAAACAATAACAATACCAGATAATAGCAACACTTTATTCCCTAAATAATATGGAAGCAGAAAAGAAAACAATATGTGGAATATGCAGCAGCCCTGAATGCATTGTGGTTGATAAAAATGGCATAGAAACAAGAATATGCCTTGAATGCGGGTATATGACGTCTTCCGAATATGTAATTGGTTCGCCAAAGGTAGAAGAATATGAAAAAACAACATCAAGATTGATAAAAGAAATGCGTAGGTCAGATGCTGCATTAGGACAATGGTGGTATTTATCAGTAGTGACAGTGCCCGATGAATGTATGATATTTCCAGTCGGCAACCCAAAAGATTGGCGGTGGGGATTTGCTAAAATGGTGTCTATACCGATTCATGAACGCCAAAAATTTCCAATTCCAGATAAACCCAGCAAATATTATGAATCTAGGTTGGGAATTGAAAATTCAAAATATTTTGTATCATTTAAACAGGCATTTGCGTTATTAAATGAGAAAGATGTTAGAAAACAATTTACATTTTAAAGGAGATTACAAATGGATAAAAAAGATGAATTTTTTACAAAAAATGAAAACTACAATACGCAAACATATGAAGGTAAGTTACTTTCAATTATAGCGGATGAATTTATACAAAATCATTTATCCGGTGTATTAAATGCAAATGGGTTGTTAAGATTTATACGAAGACAACTTGACGCATTAGAATTATTTGATTCACTTGAGGTAGAATTGCTTGATTCTCAATGGGATGACCCACAATTAGAGGGAGCGACTGGGTTTAGAATATTATTTGAACCAAAGGGCAAAAACAATAAAAAAGTATTAGATGTTCACGTTCGAATGAACGGTGATGAATCAAAGGAATAATGAATTATATTAAATACATACCGCTATTTGCTAATCAGAATACGCAAATTAATTTAACAAATTGGCTTGTAAGTAATTCAGGGGGTCGTTGTGATGGAGGAGGTGCATATAGCATTCCATACCAATTAGAGCATGATGTTATAAATACTATTAATAAAGAGTATTTTATATTTGATGGTCTGGTATTATTGGCAAGTAGTTCATTGTTAAAAAATAATTTTTTAGACGATATTACAAATAATGTTATATTATTTGGTGAAGATTGTATAATTACTACACCAACGCTACCATGCCATGCGGACATATATTCATTTAATTATGCATTGCAAGTATCAAATACTAAATATATAAAAACATTTAGTGACTTGCAGACAAAATACCCAAACCATAAATTTTTAAATGTTATTCGCGGTAATAATTGCTCTGAAATTAAGAATTGGTATGGTAGAGTTAAAAAATATAATAACTTTCATGGTTATGCAATTGAATGCTACGGTATTAAAGAATATTTTTTATATGCAATAGCGTTATTAGTAGATAACAATGAATTCAATAGGGACAATTTTAACTATTTACACTTTTTCAATATAGAAAGAACAGATGATATATTATTACTTATCCTGTTAAATCGCACATTACATGAAAAATATGGTGATAAAATAGCAATATCATTTAGTAATTATATGCTTGACGAATATGAAGTGCATGGTGCATATTTAAATGATATACAACATTTGGGAACTATGCAATTTAATGTAGACGAAAAGGATATTGATTTAGCATCGAATTTACCGTGTTTGATCGACTGTGAAATGTGTTCTAACACCAAGTACAAAGATATAATGAACGTCGAGCAGAACAGAGGCAAATCATTTTTACCACATAATTTCTGGATTTATTTAACCCACATTAGGGAGACAAGTAATTACACAAATAATATAAGATTAAAAGAAATGTTTAAATATGATAAGAAATTAGCAATTTATTATTCTCTTTTATCTGATTATGTTAATGGTAGCTTTAAAGCTGCAAGTTATTTCAATAGATATTTAACAAAAACAAAGCATATTATATGAAAGACAAATTTTATAACTTCAAAGATTGTCATATTGCGTTAAAGATGATTACTGTAGATGGTAAACAAGTTGGTAGTACATGCTCTATACCAATGAATTCTTTACATCGGCTTGAAGAAGTGCATTGTGTTGGCACTGCATTTTCTGATATGCTTGATATGTGGTTATTTGATATAAATCATGAAACGCAAGATACAGCAATGCCATTTGATACTAAAGCATGGGATCTTAGCAGTAGACCTACTCCTGGTACATATATGATGGATACAAAATCATTTAAAACGGATGAAGTTGCACCACATAAATCAATTATATCAAGATATTCCACTGCAACGTTAAACGTAGATCCAAAATATGATATAAAAGAACAACTATATGAGGGCTCAAAAGAAGTATATGGTGCAGATTACAATATATTTTATTTTGTACGTGGCTCTCATTCGTTGCGGTTATTAAATTGCCCAACATTTGATAGTGAAGAACAGGCGTGGCAATGGATAAAAGACAATAAAAAAGAAATAAAAGAATCATTAAATAATGCAACAGTCGAAATATCTGTAATTAAATCACAAATGTTGTAAAAAATCAATTCATAAGAATATATATTGTTGGTTCGCCTTTTAAGGGGACCGCAAGTTAGAACCAAATGTTTAACAAATTAAAAGGAGAAGTGCAATGAAAGATGTACAAAAGAAAGAAATGTTGCCAACATTTCAAAAACAACGCAATGAATTTTTAACACCAATTGACCAATGGTTTGATGAAATGGTTAGTAATTTTTTTCCATCATCCGCGGATGTAGGAATAAAGCCATTTGAGTCATACTCTTATCCAAAAGTCGATATTAAAGAGTATGATAATAATATTAACATTACTGCCGATATTGCAGGTATGAACAAGGATGACGTTAAAATTGCAATCAAAGATGATGTATTAACTATCAGCGGCAAAAAGACATATGAAAATACAGAGGAAGATGGTGGTACTTATCTAAAGCGTGAAATAAAAAAGAGCCAATTTTCAAGATCATTTCAATTAAATGATAATATGGACAAGAGTTCAGTTAACGCAACATTTAAAGATGGTTTGCTTAAGTTAATAATCAATAAGATTAAACCAGCAATACCAGACGTCATAGATGTTGAAATTAAAGAAGGCTAAATTAGCAATAGGGGCAGCAAAATGCTGCCCCATTGTTTTAAAATATAGTAGATGAAAATAAGTTACGCAATTTTAGCATGCAATGAAGCATATGAATTAGACCAATTAATCCAATTCCTCGTTGCTAACAAAAGGGAAGAAGATGAAATAGTCGTAGTCACTGACGAAGGTAAAACAACAGATGATGTTAAATATGTGGTTGGAACTAAATATAAAAATTCAATTGCAGTTTGGGCCGAACATCCGCTAAATAATAATTTTGCAGACCAAAAGAACTATTTAAATTCGATATGTACGGGTGACTATATCTTTAATATCGATGCGGATGAAGGAATGTTTGTTGAATTAATAACTAACCTTCCGGCAATAATTGAAGATAATAGTAATATTGATATGTTCTTAGTCGGCAGGATTAATATAGTAGACGGATTGACAACTGAGCATGTTAAGCAATGGGGCTGGACTGTTACAAAAAATAATTCTTTCATAGAAGAACGGGTGATGGATATAACATCACCAGCATACAAGTTATTGTTTGATAGCGGATTTATAATTGAAGAACATATTAATACTGCGTTAAATGAAAATACATCAAGCATCGTAAAATATTATGTGCCAATAGTTAATTTTCCAGATAGTCAAATGCGCATATACCGCAACAAGCCAGAAATTAAATGGGTTAATGCAGTACATGAAGTATTAAGTGGATATGGTTCATATACTCATTTTCCTTTGCAAGAGCAGTTTTGCTTATTGCATATAAAAGATATTAAAAAACAAGAACAACAAAATAGTTTTTACGCAACAATATAAGATGAGCACAAAATTAGAAAATATTTTAAACTTGGTTGATGAATATATTGCAGATAAAAAATCAAATAAAAAATGGAGACCAAGCATTGACGTAGTAAGATATGCTGGAGATTATTATTCTTCTGATGAATATATGCGTGCAATTAAGACTCTATTAGAAGGTTGGCTTGTATTAGGCAAAGATGCGCAGGAATTTGAAGATAGATTTTCTAAATTGTTTGGCAAAAAGTATGGTGCATTAACGAATAGTGGTTCGAGTGCAAATTTATTAATGATGACTGCCATGACATCAAAACAACTATATGACTTTCCACAAGGAACGAAAGTAATTGTACCGATAGCAGGATTCCCGGCCACATTAACGCCGATATTACAAGTTGGATTTAAACCTATATTTGTTGATATTGAATTAGATACATTAAATTTAGATTTAGACCAAGTAGAACTTGCAGCAAAAGAAAGCGGGGCAAAGATAATAACATTTGCCCATGTATTAGGTAATCCGCCTAATATGGATAGAGTAATGAATATAGTTAAGAAATATAATTTAATATTGCTTGAAGATTGTTGCGATGCATTGGGCAGCACATATGATGGTAAACCACTTGGCAGTTTTGGTGAGATGGCAAGTTGTTCGTTTTATCCAGCACACCATATAACAATGGGAGAAGGTGGATTTGTAGCAACTAATACACTACCGCAGGAAAGAGTAATAAAGAGTTTTAGAGATTGGGGCAGAGCTTGTTATTGTGAAGGAAAAGCAAGCATATGTGCAACTGGTACATGCAGAAAAAGATTTAGTAATTGGTTAGACGCATTGCCAAATGAAATAGTTGATCACAAATATGTATATAATGAAATTGGATATAATTTAAAACCAATTGAATTGCAAGCATCATTGGGATTGGCGCAGCTTGATAAATTAGAAGAAATAATACAAATAAGAAAGCGCAATTTCAAATTATTATTTAATATATTCAGCAAATATGAAGAATATTTCTATTTACCAAAAGCAACAGAAAAATCTGATCCAAGTTGGTTTGCATTTCCATTGACAATTAAAGATAAAGCACCATTTAATAGGCACAAGTTGCTTCAATATTTGGAAAATAATAAAGTACAAACACGGCAATATTTTGGTGGTAATTTAATGCTACAACCAGCATATTCTGAAATGGTAGATGTTAATATGGCAAGAGATTTATATCCAATAGCAACAAAAGCCACTATTGATACTTTCTTTTTAGGCGTTTCGCCAGTTATAACAGAAGAACAAATTAAATATATTGCGGAAATAATTGAAACATTTTTTAATAGATTATAATATGAAAACAGCATTGGTATTAGGCGCTGGTGGGTTCATTGGTAGCCATTTGGTTAGACGTTTAAAATCAGAGGGGTATTGGGTTCGAGGTGTAGATTTAAAATATCCGGAATTTTGGGCAACAGAAGCAGATCATTTTATTATTGGGGATTTACGAAACCCTAATTTAGTATTGGACGTATTTGAGTTTGCTGGGTATAATAAAAATCCATGGGACACTTATGCATCTATTGCAAATAATAAGTTTGATGAAGTATATCAACTTGCTGCTGATATGGGAGGTGCTGGGTTTGTATTTACGGGGGCCCACGATGCAGACATATTGCATAATTCAGCACTAATAAATTTAAATGTATCCAAATGTGCAGTAAAGTGTGGTGTCAATAAAATATTTTACTCTTCCTCTGCGTGTATATACCCTGCACGAAATCAAACTGACCCAAATAATCCAAAATGTTCAGAAGATACTGCGTATCCTGCCGACCCCGACAGTGAATACGGATGGGAAAAGCTTTTCAGTGAACATTTATATAAATCATTTGAAAAAAATTATGGATTAAATGTAAGAATCGCTAGATTTCATAATATCTTTGGTCCATATGGAACTTGGTCTGACGGCAGGGAGAAAGCTCCAGCAGCATTTTGTAGAAAAATTGCAGAAATATCAGATGGTGGTGAAATTGAAATGTGGGGAGATGGCAAACAAACAAGATCATTTTTATATATAGACGAATGTTTGGATGGTATTAGGCGGTTAATGGATTCAAATTATAGTGAACCAATAAATATTGGTTCAGAAGAAATGGTTTCGATTAATAAACTTGCAGAAATGATAACTGAAATATCAAATAAAAACATTCATATTAAACACATAGATGGGCCATTGGGCGTTAGAGGAAGAAATTCTGATAATACCTTAATTAGATCAATTTTAAATTGGGAACCAAAACAGCCACTATATGATGGATTAGTTAAAACGTATAATTGGATAAACGAGCAAGTACATGGAAAAGAATAAGTTAGCATTAAATAGAAGAGAACTATATATAAAATATAAGTTTAATCATAATATCTTCGTTGAAACGGGCACTCATCATGGAGCAGCAATAGTTGCAGCATTAGAACTTGGGTTTAAAAAAATATTATCTGTTGAAATAGAGGAAGAGTTATATGATAGTAATGTTGCTCAATTTCAGACTGAAATTCATAATGGTATTGTACATTTATTTCATGGTGATTCAAAAGATAGATTACCAAGTATGCTGGAATTAGTTACAGAACCCGCATTATTTTGGCTTGATGCACATTATGGAAGTGGGCTACCAATGTGGAATGAGTTAAATATAATTAAAAACCACCCCATTAATACTCATACAATTATGATAGATGACATACCAATATATTTCGGAGCTGGCGATCAAGTTAAAGGTATGCTATTAAATATAAATTATAATTATAAATTTGCAATGGAAGGTGCAATTAATGAAGAACAACCATGGATATCATATGATAATTACAGATTAATAGCATATATTTAATATGAATAATTTTCAATATGATTATTTAATAGTTGGTGCTGGACTTTTTGGGTCGGTGTTTGCAAGAGAGATGTCGGATAAAGGATATTCTTGCTTGGTAATTGATAAAAGAAATCATATTGGTGGCAATTGTTATTCTGAAGAAATAAATAATATTATTGCTCATATGTACGGCCCGCATATATTTCATACTTCAGATATAGAGGTATGGCAGTATATTAATAAATTTGCATCATTTAATAATTTTAGTTATAGACCAAAAGTAATATTTAATGATAAATTATATTCGTTTCCGATTAATTTAATGAGTTTATATCAAGTATTTGGTGTAAAAACACCGGAAGAGGCACGTAAGAAATTAGAAGATGTAAAAATAAAATTTGATAACCCATTAAACTTTGAAGATTGGATATTATCACAAATTGGTTTAGAACTATATAATATATTTATTAAGGGATATACGCAAAAACAATGGGGAAAACTACCATCGTTATTACCAAGTAGTATAATTAAACGATTACCAATTCGATTAACATATGATGATAATTATTTTAATGACACCTACCAAGGCATTCCAATTGGGGGATATACCAGTATATTTAAAAAATTGTTATCCGGCATAGAAATAAAATTAAACACCAATTATTTTGATAATACAGAATACTTTAACTCAATTAGTAAAAGAATAGTTTATACTGGCGCAATTGATCAATTTTATAATTATAAATTTGGTAAATTACAATACAGAAGCCTTAATTTTGAAACTATATATTTAGACATTAACGATTATCAAGGCAATGCAGCAATAAATTATTCAGACGTTACAATACCATGGACTCGCATTATTGAACATAAACATTTTGAATTTGGAACTCAGCCAAATACAATTATTACAAAAGAATTCCCAACAGAAATCGGCGAGCCATATTATCCAATTAATGATGATGAAAATAATAAAAAATATAGACAATACAAAAATGAATCAAATAATCAATCAACTGTTTTTTTTGGTGGAAGATTGGCAGAATATAAATATTACGATATGCACCAAGTAATTGCTGCAGCATTAAACATAGTTAAATTAGAAACCCAAACCAATATATAATGGCAAATAAAACAATTGCAGTATTTAGCAATATAACTACAGAAAAGTTCTTGGCACACACAACTGAGATAAAAAAATATACAGAATTAGGCGCATTATATGGTAAAGATCAAACCAGGTATAATGAATATGCCAGATGTGCAATTGATAGTTTTAAAAAATGGCACCCGGACATAGAAACCATTTATATTAATGATGATAATTTGTTAGAATATTTGCATTTATTTGGTGATGCAAAAATATCAAATAATGCAGTTGTGCAAAAATTAATATTGGCATTAGAATCAATGAAATATTATAATGCAAATAAATTAATTATATTAGATATTGATCTTATAGTTTGTGCCAGATTAACAGAAATGTTAGAGGATGACACCACAGATATGCTGTTAAGTATGAACTATAATAGATATGAAACAACAGAATTTTGGGCACCCCCAAAATATGTGATGCAAACGCAAAACGGGCAAACATTTGAGGAAATATTAAACATTAACACTGGTGTAATGTGCTTTAATAATATTAATGCATTATCAAGGGCAGTAGAATTATGTTTAATACACCCAACCATATTTGGCGAACAAGGAGCTATTAATGAATTAGCAGTAATGGAACAATCATATTCGTATAAAATGCTGGATGGCCCATATATTATGAGTAGTGTTGCTTATAATGTTAAATCAAAAGGTGTGGATGAATCAGGATTAATATTCGATATAGCAGAATATAACCCAACAAAGTCATATATACGAAATTGGTATGTTAAAGATAATAAACTATATACGCCAGACCATAAACAAATTAAAGTATGGCATATAGCGGAAGGATTCCATGGCAGGCCCGATGAGGATTTCAAGCAATTGACATACAGATATAAAAATAAATTGTTTAATCCTGCAACTATTGAGTTTTTTGAAACTGAATGTAATTGTAAAAACTTTTTTACATATGATGAAAACAGTATATAAACCGTGGGGTAAGGAAGAATGGCTAGAATTAAATGAATTTTATTGCTATAAAAGAATATATATTAATTCTGGGTATAAAACCAGTTTTCAATATCATAATACTAAAATTGAAACAAATTATATTATAGCTGGTACGGCAGAGGTATGGCTTGAAAACGACATTGGAGTTATAGTTAAAAGCATAATGTCTGCTGGAGATTTTTTTACTGTGATGCCGCTAAAAAAGCATAGGGTGATAGCAATGTCTGATATTATCTTGCAGGAAGTATCAACCCCGCAAGTAGATGATGTTATAAGAATCAACGATGAATTTTTAAGAGGAAATGGCAAAATTGAAGATGAACAAAAAATACCCGCAGTACTAATATTAGCATCTGGTATTGGTAGTCGCTTGGGCAACTTAACGAAAAACATAAATAAATCATTAATACCCATTAATAGCAAAGCAATAATATCGTATATAATAAACAAATTTCCAAAAGAATATGATATTATAATTAGTGTGGGATATAAAGGAGAATTAATTAAAGAATATTGTCAAATTGTGCATTCAGATAGAAATATTATATATGTTGATATTAATAACTTCGATGGTCCCGGCAGTGGACCAGGAGTGTCTGCGTTAAGATGTGCAGAATATTTACAGAGACCGTTTTATTTAACTGTTGCAGACTGTATTATAGATTCAGAGTTGCCACCGTTAGATAGTAATTGGTTAGGTGTACAAGATACAAGTTCGCCGGAAAAATACGCTACAGTAAAGGCAGATAATGGTGCAGCAACCCATATTATTAATAAAAGTTATGATGGATATGAATATGCATTTATTGGGTTAGCAGGAATTAGAGAGTATAGCATATTTTGGCAAGAACTCAATAATAACATTGAAAATGGTGAATTGATATCGGCATTTAAAAATTTAAATGCATACACTACAATGCATATTAAACAATTAAATTGGTTTGACACTGGTAATTTAGACTCTTTAAATAAAACTAATGAACATTTTAATACTGATGTATTATCTTTACATAAGGAAACTGACGAGTTAATATATAATGATACAAAAATTATTAAATATAATGCAAATCCAGAAATAATTAGATTTAAATCGCATAGGGCAAAAATATTAAAAGATTTAATCCCAGCCAATTTTAGTGCAACAAAAAACTTTATTTATTATGATTGGGAACCGGGCAAAACAGTTTATGAATTTGATTCGATTGAAGTGTACGATAAGTTTCTTGATTTTTATTCCACTATAATTAATAATTCTATTAAGAATTATGCGGCCCCCTCATTATATGAAGAATTTTATGTTAGCAAAACTACAATGAGAAAAAATATGTTTATCACTAGATTTGGCGCTAAATATTATGCTGATAAATTCACAATTAATTATAATTCGCATGATTCATTGGAAAATATATTATCCAAATTTGATTTTACCGCACTATATCCAGATTTTGGTAGATTATGTTATTCTTCTTTTCACGGAGATTTGCAATTTGACAATATAATATACAATCAAGAATTAGAAAAATTTACATATATTGATTGGAGGGACTCTTTTGCAAACTATGTTGAGGGCGGTGATATATATTATGATTTAGCTAAGTTATATGGTGGATGCTTGATTCCATATAATATGATGAAAAAAGCAAACGCAATAGAATATTTTGAAGGTTCAAGCAATATTAGTTATACATACAGCATAAGTAATAATCTTAAAAAGTTTAGGGTAAATTACGAACGGTGGATTATTTCAAACGGATATAATTTAGATAGGGTGAGAATGCTAACTGCAATCATATTTTTAAATATGGCAGCCTTGCATGACGAAAAATTTAGCAAATTATTGTGGTTTAAATCAATAGAAATGCTTTCAGAGTATGTTAAATAAAGACACAAAAATATATGGTTCCTTTAGCATTGTGCCCGGAAACAATGGATGTAATTTTTTTAATTCATTATTTGAAAAAAACGGCATAAATGCAATATATAAACCATTTGCAATTACAGATATTGAAGAAGCAATAGAAGCAGCAAAGCAATTAAAATTTTCCGGTGTTGCAATTGCGGCACCATATAAAATATTAGCGTATGAATATGTTGATGTTTTACATGAAACTGCGCTTTATAGTGTATCAATTAATACTATAAAATTTAGAGATAACATTACAGTAGGATTTAATACTGATTATTTGGCAGCACTACAAATGATATTACCACATCAATCAAAATTTACATCAATATATGTATTGGGTGCTGGCGGGTTGGCTAGAGCAGTTATTGCTGCAAGTAATAATATAGGCTACAAAGTAAATAACATAGTACGATCAAATTGGGATGACATTCGAGATATTAAAGATGGACTAATATTTAATTGCACACCAGTATATAATACAGTAGATAGTTCAAATATTTATATAGATTGTATAATTGGAACACCTACCGGAAATGAATTTTTTTTAATACAAGCAACAGAACAATATAAAATATATGAACCCTAATTATTTTATCGGCCCAATGTCAAAAAACGTTGTCGATGCAGTTTTAGAATTTAGTAATAGCCACAATGCTAAAATGGGATTAATTCCATCTCGCAGGCAAATTGATTTTAATGGCGGTTATGTAAATAAATGGACAACAAAAGAGTTTTCAAATTATGTTAATTTTCATCAAACTGCTGCAAATATATTGATTGAACGGGACCACGCTGGCCCAATGCAAGGACACGTGGAGGATGATGGATATGATTCAATGGCACATGACGTAAGATGCATGGATATCATTCATATTGACCCATGGAAAAAATATCCAATTTACGAAGATGGCCTGCATGCTACTATTGAATTAATAAATCATTGTAAAAATATACAACCAGGCATATTATTTGAAGTTGGAACTGAAGAGAGTATTCGAAAATTTAGTGCTATTGAATTAGATAAATTTTTATCTGATTTAAAATCAATATTGTCCAATGATACATATAATTGTATAGTATATGCAGTTATCCAATCAGGAACTTCAATCAAAAATACAACGCAAACCGGCAAATACGATAGAGATAGATTAGTAGATATGTTAGATGTTTGCCATAATCGCGGTATATTATCAAAAGAACATAATGGTGATTATATGCCAATTGAACTCATACAAGAAAAATTTAAAATTGGGTTGGATGCAATAAACATAGCACCAGAATTTGGCAATATTGAAACAGAAACGTATTTAAAAAACATAACAGATTCGCCAATGTTTGAGTTATTTTGGTTATTATGTTATAGTTCAAACAGATGGCAAAAATGGGTTGATATTAATTTTGACCCACATTCGCAGAAATATGAATTAATTCAAGTATGCGGACATTATGTGTTTTCAAATCCGTTATTTGTTAATTACATTAAGAATCAACTACCTGATATTGATAATAAAATAAAAATAAAACTCACAGAAAAATTAAATGAATTATATGCAATTGTTTAGTAGAAACAACGATGTAATTTTTGGCAATGCCGATTTAGAGCAATTATATTGTTTTAAAAAATTTCCTATTTTTATGGGATGCACAAACCAACCACAATCAGATGATGTGTTTGCGGATATGAATTGGTGTATTAGTGCTAATTCAGGATTAATACAATTAACTGAATTATTACCATTAGAAATACTGTATCAATTAGATCATGGGTCTGGCACTACTGGTACATTATGGGATGATCACCACACTGAATTTGCAAAATTTATATCAAAATATAATATTAATACTGCATTAGAAATTGGTGGATTGCACGGCATATTAGCTAATAAATATTTAAACATAAGTAAAGATTGCAAGTGGACTATCATAGAACCAAACCCAATGATTGAATCAAATGGCAATATAGTGGTTATTAAAGGATTCTTTGACAATAATTTTAAATCGGCAACTAAATATGATGCAATTGTGCACTCGCATGTGTTAGAGCACATATATGATCCTGATAAATTTATGATGCATATATCGTCTTTTATGCACGATGGCTCTATTATGATATTTTCAATTCCAAATTTAGCAATAATGCTAGAGAGAAAATATACTAATTGCATTAATTTTGAGCATAGTATATACTTAACTGAAGATTATGTAAATTATTTTCTTTCAAAGTATAAATTTAAACTAATTGAAAAACAATATTTTAAAGTAGACCACAGCATATTTTATTGTGTGCAAAAAGATGAACAATTATCCTGCACAACCTTACCACAAGATTTATACAAATTTAATAAATGCATATTTAATGATTATATTAATTATCATATTAGTATGATTACAAATATTAATCAAATTATTGATTCAACTAATCTACCAATATATTTATTTGGAGCACACATATTTTCGCAATATTTAATATCATTTGGATTAAACGTAAATAAAATAGAATGCGTGCTGGATAATGATGCAAGGAAACATAATCAACGGTTATATGGCACTAACTTAATGGTTAATTCACCTGAGATATTAAAAAATATACCAAGTGGAATAGTGATTTTAAAAGCTGGCATATATAACGACGAGATTAAAAATGATATATTGCAAAATATTAATCCAAATATAATATTTATATGATAGACAATAGAGCAAAAACAATAATATGTGATATTGATGGTACGTTGGTAAAACACTCAACACCATCGACATCATCCCACCCAGAATATTTGCCAGAACTACTACCTGGCACACTTGCAAAATTTGCTGAATGGGATGTTAAAGGATATAACATAATACTAATGACTGGAAGAAGGGAGTCAGCAAGGGCCGCTACACAAAAACAATTGTCTAGATTGGGTATATTTTATGACCATTTAATAATGGGCATTGGTGGTGGCGAAAGAATATTAATTAACGATTCAAAACCAAACGGCGAGGTTGCTGTGCGGTGTATAAATATTGAACGTGATAAAGGAATAATTGATGTTAACATATAATATATGAATAAATTTAAAATCATTACCCCGTCATTTAATAACGAACATTGGGTTGAATATTATGCAGCAAGTATATTAAATCAAACATATACTAATTACGAAGTATTATACATCGACGACAATTCTACAGATAATACTTTGCAAAAAATAAAAAATATTGTTGGTAATTTACCTAATTGGCATATAATACACAATGATGAAAATAAGGGAGCAACATATAATTATTTTGAATATTTAAATGATTATGCTACAGACGATAATGATATAATTATTCATTTAGATGGTGATGATTGGCTGTATGACAATGACGTTCTTGATAAATTAAATACATTTTATATAGAAAATGATTCATGGATGACATATGGTGGTTTTATATGTTGGAATGGCAATGAACCACCAAGTTTGCCTCACCCACAATCTACACCATATCCGGAATTTATACACGAACATAAATTGTATAGAAGAGATTTATGGCGTGCATCCCATTTGAGAACGTATAGATATTTTTTAATTAAAACAATAAATAAAGAAGATTTAAAATCGATTATTGACGGTAAGTATTATTGGCACGCATCAGATTTGGCATTTCAATATCCATGTTTAGAAATGTGCCCAAAAAATAAAATAGGTGTAATTGATTTTTATGCGCATGTGTACAATCATAGTAAACAAAACCAATCAAGAACACATGAAAGGGAGAATGCGGATAATTCAAAATATGAAATAGAAATACGAAATAGAAAACAATATATAGAAGGATTGTCTGGTGATAAATTACCATTAATTAACGCATTTGCAGATTATCAAGAGTACAATCAAATACCAACAAAATTTTCATACTGTTATATGCAGGAAAATGGTGAATTTGATATGGTATTATTATGTGATACTTACATTTTAGATTATGTTGGTGGCAAAATAAAAATAAATAAAAACGTGCCAATAGTTGCTAGATTATATGAACAGCGCGAATATTTCGGCAACCAAATATTTAATGCGGTTTTACAAAACTCTGATAAATTTACTGCAATATTAACATATGATAAAGAATTATTAGGCAAATTACCAAATGCAGTATTCATGCCGGTTACGGAAGTTACTCAATTTAATATGTTGCCGAATCCAAATGGATATGCGCCATATAAATCTCCCATGTTTAGTACATATGAATTGCCGGATGCGGCATTTCAAATTTATCAAAAAACTAAATTGGTTTCTGCAATTTCATCCGCAAAGGCATTCTTGCCTGGTCATGTTACGAGATTAGAATTTATTAATAGTATTAAAGATAAAGTTGATTTATTTGGCAGAGGTATTAATGAAATACCATCTAAGCTTGATGGGCTGGCAGAGTATGCGTTTAGCGTAGCAATAGAGAATGTATATACAGACGATTACTATTTTTCTGAAAAAATAGTTGATTGCTTTTTAACTGGTACAGTTCCAATATATTATGGCTGCCCTAATATCCATAAATTCTTTAATATGGATGGTATATTAACTTTTACATCAATAGCTGAACTGCATAACATACTCGATTCAATATCGTTAGAAAAATATCAATCAATGCTGCCAGCAATTAAAATGAACTTTGATAAATGTTTTGAATATACATTAAATAATGATATGATATATGATAAATTTTTTAAAAAAATAATTGAAGATGGTACTATTATTTAATGTAAAACTAACAAATATTCGAGGCAACCAATATATAGTGCACGATAGAGGGTATTTGCAAGATTATGATAAAATACAAGTTACAAAATATAGTTTAGCAAGTTTTGCTGTTGCATACCCATGGAGACGAGCTATTATTAATATAGAATTAGATACTGATTATAATACTGATTCAAATAAAAATGATTTAAAATCCTTTATTGATAAGGAATTTTGGAATATAGACACCATATTATCATTTAAAAGAAATTGTAAACAGCAGGATTGGATTGATACATATAGTTTAATAAATGACGATTTAATATTTTATACTGGCAATCACGATCATATATATGTAGACAATTCACAGTATTTTGTTACACTAATTAATTCGCTAAGAAAATCCCTGCATAAATACCATACTATTATAACAAGCCACTGGCCAGAGAATATTAGATACATAAAATGTGGGTATGTTGAATTAAATGAGCTGCAGCCTAGAAAGTTAAATGAAAATGTTAAAATACTTAATGATTGGGCAGAATATGATGGCATATGTATTGACAGCTTAAATATTATTACAAAAGAATTATATGCTGATTGGTTTTTATCTGGCAATTGGGGCGATTTTAATCTACCGAGAACAGATGGAATTGGTAATGGAACATTATTTGATGTTCGAAATTATTTAGGCTTGCCATTACCAATACAGAGAATAGTTATACCATACAGAGAACTTTTTAGGCATTTCGATGGATATTCGCATCAAAAAATTAATAACAATCAATGGCCTGCGTTATCAATACCGGATGGATTTTTTGAACGAGATATAAAAATACGATACGGATATATAGAACGCAAGCAAGGCTGGACAAATATTAACCCTGCAGTCGGAAATTATTATGCCTATGATGGACAAGGCACAGATTATAAATTATTAATTGATGAAATTCCTTTGGTTTGGAAAAATAGAATTTCTGAATTTAATATTTCTGACGATATGCCACCAGATATGCAAGTTTATAGATTTTATTCAATAGCATCAGTACTATATGCGGATCCACGATATTCGCAATGGATTGATAATGTAGTAATACTGAATATATTAAATGAATACAACTTAAAACTTGATAGATATGGCAAATAAAGAATTTGCGTGTGTGTTATATTATACAGATAGTCGGTATGATGAACTATCTAAAAATACAATTGATAGTTTTCTAAAATTTAATGGAGATGAATGTGATTTATATTGTGTCAATCATGTTAATATTGCTGAATTTAATAATGGTATGAAATATTATGAGCCAATAGATAACCCAGGTATAATGCAATATATATATGCATATGAAATAATGCTGCAATTCAACTATAAAAAAATGATAGTATTGGGGTGTGACACAATAGTTTGCAGTAGATTGGATGAGTTTTTAGATGATAGCACAGATGTATTAGCGTCATTAAATTATCCAATTAGAGAATCAACACAATATTGGAGTACACCAATATCAAAAATACCATTGAACAACGGGGAAGAAATATGTTTATATGACCATTCAAATATTAATGCTGACGTAGTATGTTTTAACAACCCGAACGCGCTAAAAAAAGTAATTGATTTAAGCATATCACATTATACTCATTTTTCAAATCAAGGTGGATTAAATGAGTTGGCATGGGCGGATGGATCATACAAAGTGATGATAGTAGATGCAGCATATCCACTCAGTAAAATTTCATATAATGTTAGAAGCAAAGGTGTGCCGCGAACAAGTATGATTAGGAATGGTATATTAGTAAATTGCTCAAAATGGGGATGGAATCCAGCTGGTTTTTTTGATGGCGACCAATCGCCAATAAAATATTGGTATGTTAAAGATAACAAACTATACACTAAAGACCATAAGCATATTAAATGTTTTCATTTTGCAGAAGGCTTAGGTGGTATGGCGGAAAAAGAATTTAACGAATTAGTTAATGACTTTAAAATGAATTGGTTTAATGATGAAACCATTAATTTTTTTATTAATGAGTGCAATTGTAAAGAATTTTTTAAAGAAAGAATAATATGACAAAAAAAATCGTATATATAACTGGTTGCCTTGGGTTTATTGGTTCTTATGTTACAAGAGAATGTTTAAATAAAGGTTGGTATGTGCGCGGCGTAGATAAAATTACATATGCAGCAAATGCTGATTTATTAGTGGAATTTAATAAGTATTCTAATTTTGTATTTGAACAAAAAGATATTAATGATTTAACTTGGTTGTATGATTGTGATTATGTAATTAATACAGCAGCCGAAACACACGTGGATAATTCAATTGTTAAGAGCGACGATTTCATACATTCAAATATAAATGGTGTGCATAATTTGCTTGAATTAATTAGAAATAAACACCATTTTAAAATGCCAATATTATTGCATTTTAGTACAGATGAAGTATATGGTGATATCGTAGAGGGTATGCACATTGAAACTGATTTACTTAAACCAAGCAATCCATATTCAGCAACTAAAGCCGCAGCAGACCAATTAATTATTGCATGGGCACGAACATATAAAGTTCCTTACATTATAGTACGGCCAACTAATAACTATGGTATTGGACAATATGTAGAAAAACTTATACCAAAAGCATGTAAATTTTTATCAATAGGAAGAAAAATACCATTGCATGAAAATGGTGAACCAAAAAGAATGTGGCTTCATGCAAAAGATACTGCAAATGCTATAATTACAATAATTGAAGCTGGCGTTAAGAATGAAATATATAATATATCTGGCAATTATGAAGAAAAAAATATTGAAATCATTACAAAAATATTGATGCAATATTACAAACCCATTGATTATTTAGACCTCAACCATTTTATTGATTTTAATGTAACTCGGTTAGGGCAGGATGTAAGGTATGCAATAGATGATACAAAACTTAAGCAATTGGGGTGGCAACCAATATGTAATTTTGGTGAAGAATTAAACAGTATAGTGCAATATTATAAGAATAAATTTATATGGTAACCAAAAATGACAAGTTACGACTATTACAATTATTATATGAGCATACTGAAGGCCATATTGGTAGTTGTTTTGGCGGATTAGAAATAATAGATGGCATATATAATGATATGTCAGCGAATGATATTTTTATATTGTCATCGGGGCATTTGGGGTTTGCATTATATACAATTATTGAAAAATACAAAAAAATTGATGCCCAATTATTAGTCAATTTATGTGGTGTTCATCCCGTTAGAGCTGAAAAATATGGCATATACTGCTCTACTGGTAGTTTAGGTGCTGGAATAACTATTGCGGTTGGCAGAGCAATTGCAAATAAAAATCAAGTAGTTCACGTATTGATAAGTGATGGTGAGACTGCGGAGGGGTCGGTTTGGGAATCTTTGCGGTATATTCACGATAAAAATATTAATAATATCAAAGTATATTGTAATATAAATGGATACACTGCATATGAATCAATAGATATGGATTATTTAGAAATGAGATTAAAATCGTTTTTACCAACCATTAATATATGCAGAACAAAGGTTAATTATTTTCCCTTTTTGCATGGAATTAATGCACACTATCATATTATGAGTGAAATTGATTATACATTGGCAACAAATATAGTAAAAAATGAATATTAGACAGTCTTTTATATCATTATTATATGATGAAATGGCAAATAATAATGATATTGTGGTTTTAGTTGGTGACTTGGGCTACGGGTTATTTGACAAAATAAGATTAGATTACCCTGATAGGTTTTACAATCCATTATCTGCTGAACAATTAATGGTTGGTATGGCAATTGGTATGGCAATGGAAGGAAAGATTCCGTTCTGTTATTCAATAACGCCATTTTTAATTTACCGACCATTTGAACTATTGAGAAATTATTTAAATCATGAGAAAATTCCGGTGAAATTACTTGGGGGTGGCAGAGATAATGAATATGCCAGTTTAGGATTTTCACATTGGGCAACAGATGACAAACAAAATTTAAACGGTTTGCAAAACATACAAAAATTTTGGCCATCGGCCGATGAAGAACTAAAATCGGTTATGGCGGTGGCAATTAATAATAGTTTACCATGTTATATTAATTTATCAAAGAAATGAAAATATTAATCACAGGTGCCAATGGCTTTATTGGTAGAAATTTATATAAAAGCTTGCAAGCTTGCAAACAATATGAAGTAATTGGTTTAACAAGGAAAGACTGCGATTTAACTGATTGCTTACAAGTTAATGAATATTTTAAAGATAAATATTTTGATATTGTTATACATACAGCAATAAATGGCGGCCGTAGACTTATTAAAGATGAACCTAGCATATTTCATAATAATTTGGTCATGGCTGTTAATTTACTTGCTAATAAACAATCATTTAAATATTTTTTTAATTTTAGTTCTGGTGCAGAAAATAATGAAGCCATAGATAATGGACTATATTATGCTGCATCAAAGTATATTATAACGAACATGGTTAGAAATTATAATTGGGCCAGACAGTTTAAAATATATGGTTGCTTTGGTGTTGACGAAGAACCACAAAGATTAATTAAAAGCAGCATATTACGCTATATTAATAAAGAGCCAATGGTTTGTAATGAGAATAAATACATGGACTTTATTTATATAGAAGATGTTTGTACAATAATAAAGCACTATATAAATCATATAGAGGATATAGGTTTGCTGCATGAAATAGATCTTGTATATGCAGAAAAATATAAATTATTAGGTATACTTAACATTATTAATAATTTGGATAATTACAAAGTTGATATTATTCAAGTGGATACAACTTTAAAGAACCATTATTGTGGTCGATTTGCGTTAGATCAGATCGATGCTCTAGATAGACATATAGTTGGTATTCATAGTGGAATAAAAGCTGTTTATAACGAATGCAAATCAATGTTACATGAATAATAAGTTTGAACGGGGGAATAATACAGTAGAATATTGGAATGATAAACACCATTATTATGGTATAGTAGAAAAGCCGTATGCAGAAACAATGATTAAAAATTGGGAAAATGATATATCCGACCAAGGCTGTGCTATTGCGTTTATTAAAGAAAATCAAAATGCAATTCTTAGAAAATCATTAGTAGATGTTGGATGCGCGCACGGAATTCTTTTATATTATTTGAAAGAGAATGTTATTAAGGATTGGGAATTAGTCGGTTATGATTTTAGTGACTTTATTATCAATAATAATGCATCAAAGTATAATAAAGTTAAATGGGAACAGCGTGACATATTAGAATTTCCAATCGATAGAGAATTTGGTGTTATAACGTGCATACAAACAATTGAGCATTTTGCTGAAGGTGACAATTATAAACTATTAGATAATATGTTGGACCATTGCGAATATGCAATTATAGCAACTGTTGATACTATTGATAGTTGTTTTGGTGAACATTTAAGCCATTATACAATTGATACATTTGATAACTTGGGTTATGATGTGATATGGAAATCAAAATTTGATAAAATTGATATGTCGAACGTGGGCGATTATGGTGATTATCATTATATTTTGTTTATTATAAAAGGCAAATTATGCAAATAAGTTTAGTAATACCATCACGCAATACATTAAAGTATTTAAAACAAGCTTATCATAGTATTAGAAATAATATTACAGAACAGCACGAATTAATATTAATGGATGACGCATCAACTGATGGTACTTGGGAGTGGTTGCAAGAAATTAAAGCACAAGATAAGAATGTGCAAATATATCGTAATGATACAGACGATAGAGTGGGACATACTATACTATATGATTTGGGAGCATCAATGTCAAAGCATGAAATATTTGGAATATTTCATAGTGATATGATAGCAACGCCAAATTATGTAGATAATATGGTTAAGCATTTAAAAAGAGGCACAGTAATCAGCGCAACTCGCGTAGAACCCCCCTTACACCCAGGTGGACCAGAGAAAATAGTTTATAATTTTGGCATGGAGCCAGAAGAATTTCAAGAAGATGAATTTAAGTTATTTGTTGCAAAGCAAGAAGAAATTAATTCTAATAATATTACTACTGGTATATTTGCGCCATGGATAATTTATAAGAAAGATTTCTTTGCTATTGGTGGTCATGATTTATTGTTTGCACCAATGGAATTAGAAGATTCAGACTTATTCAATAGAATGTTGCTTGCTGGATACAACTTAATTCAAAGTAGAGATTCATTCGTCTATCATATGACATGCAGAGGCAGTAGATTTAAAGATGGATTAGAAATAGAACAAGTAATAGATTTGCCAGATGGCACAAAATGGTATAAACCAAAAAATAGTGAAGAATACACTATATTGCGCAATATTAAATTTAGAGAGTGGTGGAGGAAATGGCACAGCGATGTATTACATGACGAGAATATGCTACCAATAATACAACCAAGATATGATATTACATTTATTGTTCATAATTGCACATATACTGATTTACAATATTTAGAACCTTGGTGTGATAGAATATATATTGATAATGTATCATTGAAAAAAAATTATATTGAATCTGAGAGTAAGATATCATGCTTTAGTCTTGACGAAAGAATAAAAATTATTGGCAATGATAGTATTATTGGTGGTATAATAATAGATTGTATAGATAATAGAATACAAGACTATTTTCAATACTTGACAACAATGTTGCCTGATATAATTAAAAAAACATACCCGGAACTTAATAATAAGTTATCTACTTATTTTAATATTACAATCAATGACGATACCCGGCTTGAAAAGCATATGATACAACCCCTAATAAAACAAGAATTATGAAAGTAGCATTTATTACTGAATCAAATTATATGTCTAAAGTACCTAGCGATATGACCAACATGCGCACAGAGTATAGCTGGATCCATGCGTTAGATGCTATGCATTATCCTATAACAAGATATACATTGGTAAAAGATTATGATTTAGTTATAATAATATGGCCAAAGCTTAAAATAGGAATATCATCAGATGCCAATCCAATAGGGATATACAGACAGCCGGTGTTGCAAGAAATATTTGCAAACAATATTGTTAATGAACTAAAAGAAAGAAATAAATATGTTGCATACATGCAAGAAGGGCCATCTTGGTTTATGACTGATTACGAAATACAAGATCAGTTTAATTTATTTAAAAGAATGGAAGAAAGTGATATTATATTTTGTCATAATCAATATGATATGAAATGGTATGAAGGATTATTTCCTAATAAAGAAGTATATCCAATGCCAACTTTAATGATTGAAGAATTAATTAAAGACATAGTGCCAACTAAAGAAGATAAAACTATTATTGGTGGTAACTTTGCGCGTTGGTATGGTGGATTTCAAAGTTATTATGTTGCATCACATTTTAATAATGAAATATGGACTATGACATCACATGCAATGCGTGAAGGAGAAGATCAAATACCAAATTTAAAACATCTACCAAGATTGTGGTGGAATGAGTGGATGCAAGAGTTATCTACTTTTAAATATGCAGTACATTTAATGCCCACTGCAGCTGCAGGAACTTTTAGCTTGAATTGTGCGTTTTTTGGTGTCCCGTGCATAGGTAATATTAAAATAGATACGCAAAGAATATGCTTTCCAAAATTATCAATTGACGTAGATGATATTGAATCTGCTAGAGAATTAGCAATTAGATTGAAGGAAGATGAAGAATTTTATAATGCTTGTTCTGTAACAGCAAAAGAAAAATATCGGGCAGAATACGATATTGACGTTTTTCAAAAGTATTTCAAACACATTGGAAATAAATTCAAATTAAATGGATAAAAGAATATATGATGAAATTCACGCAAATGATATATATGCTGGATTAGAAAGTTTTTGCAAACACGCTGGTATTAAACCAATGTTACATTTAGGTTCGGCAAACCACGATGTGCCATTTGATGTTATAATTGGTAATAATAAGCCAAGATTAATAATTGAAATTGGGTCATATTTAGGATCTTCTGCTATTCTAATGGCAAATACACTTAAAAAACATGGTGTCGAAGATTTTACTATAATATGCATTGATACATGGCTTGGTTCGCCTGAAAATTATGTCAATCCAGAAGACGAAGAACATAATATTCTAAAGCATGCAAAGCATGGTTATCCAGTTATGTATTATCAATTTTTGCTTAATATAAAAGAAGCAGGATTAGAAAATTATATAATTCCTATACCAAATACATCATATAATGCCATAACAATTATAAAACATATATTTGATAAATATAACTTGCAAGCATGCATGATATATGATGATGGTGCACATGATACACATTCTGTACAGCAGGATGTTTTTTATTATTATCAATTTTTGAAACCCGGTGGAATAATGTGCGGAGATGATCTTGTATGGAAAACTGTTGAAGCAGGAGTAATAAATGCGTTACATGATTTAAATATACCTCTAGAGAATTTGCAGGCATTTGAGCCAAATAAAATATTTTGGTTTTTTACTAAATAATATACCGCATGGAAAAACAATATACATCAGATTGGTTCAGCAATAATATTCCTGTATGGGATCAAATATTTACCGAGACACAATTTATAGGGCGAGAAAATTTAAGATTTTTAGAAATTGGTTGTTATGAAGGCAGGGCAACAACATATTTATTAGAAAATATTCTTACTCACCCAACAAGTAGAATAGATGTCATAGATAATTTTTTAGGTTCGCCGACTGAAAGTGGAATGAATTGGCAATTCAATGATTATAAACATATATATGCAAATTTTATGCATAATATGCGGGACTATTTAGATAAAATTAATGTATATATTGGCAAGTCTGCAGACATTCTAAAGACACATATGATACTTGCCAATAAATATGATTTTATTTATATAGATGGCTCGCATTTTACTTATAATGTATTGGAAGACGCAGTATTATGCCACTCCTTATTAAATCTTTATGGTATAATTATATTTGACGATTATGGGTGGGTAGACCCAAATAATACACAGCCAACCAATAGCCCAGCATTAGGGATTAGTTCATTTTGTAATTGCTATTCAGACTATTATAGAGTATTTTTAAATTCATACCAAGTTGGTGTACAAAAAATCAAATAATTCATATTTGTAATTAAATTATTATGCTAACTAATATATTTAAATATAGTAACATTCCATATAAATATGATTATACAAGTAAAGTGATCAATTTAATATTACCATACTTTAATGATAATGTTAATTTAGTTTTAGCGCATGCTAGAAATGATGGTGGATATAGTTATGAAAACAATATGAAAAAAATAATTAGTTCTGCAATTGTAAACAAATTTAATATCTTATATTTGATAGGTGATGAAGATCAATGGCGGTTTCCAATATTAGAAGAGGCATACTATTTAATATTTCGTACTTACAATAATAATAACACTTGCAATTATGATAGAGTATTTCCAATTCCATGCGGACATAATTTAAAACACATATTAGAATATAATAATGACTCATTAACAGATGCCGAAATACAACAGTATTTTAAACCATTTGATGAACGAAAGTTAACATTTAGCTTTTCTGGCCAATTAGCTGATAATAGATTGGCTATGGTAAATGCTATATTTTCAATTAAAGATTATTTTAGCCATTATATTAATATAACTGATAGGTTTGCTGCTGGAATACCATTAAAAGAATTTTATAACATATTGGGTGATTCTAAAATAGCTATCGTTCCTGTCGGCAAACAAATTGATGAATCATTTAGATTCTTTGAAGCTGCAAGAATGGGGTGTATCATTCTGACAGATTTTCCTGTTGATAAATATAAAGATGTGTGGTATTATAATAATGCTGCCGCGCATCAAATACATGATTGGAGAGAATTAGATGCAGCCTTAATAGTTAACTTATTAAATAATTCAATACAAAATAAAGAAGTTATACAGTATTATGAAGATAAATTATCTTTTAATGCAGTAGCAGAATATATTACAAAAATAATAAAACAAAAAACAAATGGACAATTTAATTTATAAGGCATTTTACGATATTGACATATATGATGGTATTGAAAATTTTTGTGCATTAAATAATATACCAACTGTTTTAGAATTGGGTTCAAGCGCACACGATACGCCGTTTGATATATTAATTGGTACCAATAAGCCAAAATTAATTATTGAAATTGGTTCATATTTGGGAGCATCTGCTATTTTAATGGCAAACACACTTAAAAAACATGGTGTTGAAGATTTTACTATAATATGCATTGATACTTGGCTTGGTTCAGCCGAACATTATACTATACATAAACAGTTTAGCCCGTTTCAAAAATATGCGAAGCATGGATATTCAACCATGTATTATCAATTTCTTAATAATGTAAAATTAGCTGGCCTGCAAAACAACATAATTCCATTACCACTACCATCAAATGCAGCAGCTGAAGTATTACGACACATATTTAATAATAAATTATTTGCTGATTTGGTATATGTTGATGGGGCGCATGATACGCAAAGTGTTCACCAAGATTCATTTAATTATTATAATTTACTTAAGGTTGGTGGAATATTATGCGGAGATGATATGATATGGCCATCAGTAGCAGCAGGTGTTATTAATGCATTAAATGATTTAAATGTGCCAATTGGCAGGTTACAAGTGTTTGAACCAAATAAAGTATTTTGGTTTTTAAAAAAATAAAATATGCAAAAAGTTAGTATTATAAGCCCCACTATTAATAATCTACAATATCTTAAATTATCGTATGATTCGATTAGAAAACATTGTGGGTTAGACCATGAATATTGTGTTGCAGACGATGGATCTACTGATGGTACTATTGAATGGTGCAAAGAAATAGCAGAACATGATAATAATTTCAAATTTATTACCAATGATACTGGAAAAAAACTTGGTCATGTTATTTTATATGATAAACTTATACATGAGGTAGCAGCAAATGATATAATATTTATTTGGCATGCGGATATGATTGCTGGACCAAATTTGATTGGCAAATTATTATTGCATGTTAAAGATAAAACAGTAGTATGTGCAAATAGAATAGAGCCACCATTGCATAGTGGATTTAAATTACATGATAAAACTCGCATTATTAAAGATTTTGGTATTTACCCATCAGAATTTGATAATGAATTATTTGAGAAATATTGTATATTTGAACAAAATTCTAATAATAATTGTATAAAACAAGCAATATTTGCACCTTGGTTAATGTATAAAAAAGATTTTACATCAATTAACGGCCACGATCCTATATTTGCACCATATCCGCACGAGGATATTGATATATTTCGCAGATTTATATTAGCCGGATATAATTTAATTCAAGCAGATGATGCATTATTATATCATTTCACGTGCAGAGGGCATAGGTGGACAGAAGAAGTGCAAAAAGATAATAGCACTTACGAATTTTTTCAGCAACGTGCGTATCGTAATTATATTAGAAAATGGGGTTGCGGCCCTACTCATGACATTGAAACTACGTTGCCAAAAGAATTGCCAAAATATGATGTTGGGTTAGTATTACATAATGCACAAAAATGCCATATTATAGATATGGAACCACTATGTTCAACAATATATACAGATTGCAGTGATGCAGATGAATATATACGGGATGAGCAGCCAAAAACATTTTATGATATAAGTAAAAGAGTATTGCCGTTATCTGCAACTAAAACTAATGATGTAATTATTGAATTTGATATAAAATATTGCACACAGCAAGATTTCGAATTTATATTTAACATACAAGAAATATTAAAAGAAAACAGCGATGCTGAAAATGCACAATTAAAATTTTCAATCTTTGACATATATATTAAAAAGCTTATTGATAGAAAAAATGAGAATTTGATTAATGTGCGGTCATATAAAGATTGGAGATATAAATGACTAATTGGCAACTGAAACAATTAATAAAAGAAGAAGTACAAGCAATCTTGAAAGAAAGTCCGGATACTATAAATATTCCGCGAGATCATATGTCATTAGATTGGTTTGATGAGGATACTATAGCATTTGGTTACTGGAAAGATAAATTATTTTTAGGATATTCTACGCATGGCGGAATGCCTAATTATCAACGTTCATTAATAGCTGCTTCAGCAGATTTAAATATACCATTAAATGACTTTATTGTGCGTGCTGAATTTGCTGAAAATAAATCATTAACTCGTTCTGGTAATAGTATTGGTAGATATGAATATAAATACCCAGGCAGACTATGGTTAAATAGCAATATTATATCATTTTGGAAATATCCTAACTCTTTGAGTGAACTCAATAAAGTAATTAGGGATATCAAAAAAGAATATAACATATGCAAGAAAATAATACCACCAAAAGTTAATGTAGTATTTAATATTAAATATGTTGATATACCAAAAGACGTTGCAAATGCTGATTATGTTAAGGGTTGGGATAGTGAATTTTCATCACCAGTATCTCATAATATATTATCGTCAGAATATAGTAAATATATAAGTAAAATTAAATAATTATGCAAAATTCAGAAAAACCACATGGATGTTTAATGCTATATTTTAATACTAAATATTGGCAAAACCTATTAAACTGCATTAGTGACGAAGATTTATATGTGGGTGAAGGTGAAACTGACCAAGATTTTGGCAAGGAACGCGAGATGCATTCGACCATACTCTACGGGTTCAATCATTATAATATACCAATAAAAAATCTTAGAAAATATGCATTACCATTAAATACTATAAAAGTAATAATAAAAGATATAAGCATATTTAGCAATTCAGAATTTGATGTATTAAAATTTGGAGTAGAATCCCAGCAATTATCACAAATGAATAAAACATACAGAGATAATTTTAGCTATGATTCAGATTTTCCAGGTTATGAACCCCATGTAACAATTGCTTATTTATTGCCGGGTTTAGGTAAAAAATATATAAACTTATTAGGTACTAAGCTAAATTGTAATGTAAAAAATAATATAGCATATTTCAGTAAGCCGTATACAATCAATCCAGACAAATATATATATTCATTTGATTATGCTAAAGTGGAATCGTTTAGAAAATAATGCATAGATTGCACGATAGCAAACAAATTCGATTTTTTTAAAACACACACATATATATTAGAAACCAACTTTTGGTTAGTGTCAGTATCCTGTCGTAAAAGGCAGTTGAGTAGTATAAAAGCTGCAATGATATTGGCACAACAATAATTAATGTTAAACAGCTTTAAAAAGGAGGCAAAAATGAGAACTCTAAAATTCTCCGAACGCGAACCATCTGCGTTCATCACAACAAATGGAAACCAATTCCGTATTTATGATGGTGAAAAAATCTTCTTAACCGACGGTCAGAACTTCGAAATCCGCTTATTTAATCCATTAATGAAGAAAATAGGTGCGGAAATTATTTTGAATGGTAAAGGAAACGGCCGCATCCTGGTATTACAGCCGGGGCAAGACATTATACTTGACAGATTCTTAGATGAAAAGCGTAAAATGGTATTTGAAACATATACTATTAATGCTGACAATCAAATTGCTATGAAAGCCATTGAAGAAAATGGCAGCATTGTAATTAATTTCTATAATGAAAAGTATATGGCACCCGCATATACAACTTATAGCACTAATTATAGGTCAGCTGGTCCAAGTTATATGGGTAGAAGTATCGATAATATAAAATTATCAAAGTCCATATCTGGAAACTCTGGCCGTAGCAGCGGAATGTCAGCATTGCCAGATTTATGTGATTATGCACCAGAATCAATTTACGGTAATATGTCGAACACATTTAGTGGTGATGACTTTGAAACTGGTGCACAAATGAGCATGCTATGTGAATCAACCAATGAAATTGAAACCGGCCGCGTAGAGAAAGGTGAAATATCTAATCAAAATGTAACCCAAGTTGATGTACAATTTGAACAATATCCATTCCATACTATTAAATATAAATTATTACCAGCCGGGCAGTACAGAGAGATTGTTAGCTACCAAGTTAAACAATATTGCCCTAATTGTGGATTGCGTATTCCCAAGCAAAATTGGAAATATTGCCCTAAATGTGGTGAACAGTTATAATTAATAGGAGGTAGAGATATGAAAAAATACAATAAGATATTAGCTATTTTAGATAGGTCTGGTTCAATGAGCTCGATTATAAAAGACTCTATAGGTGGAATTAACTCCTACATCATCCAACAACGAAAGTCGACTACCGACGTTAAAATGTCTGTTCTCCTCTTTGACACACACCACGAGCTTCATTACGAGAACTTAGATGTTCAACTATTACCTTGCTTTACAGAGCATACATATGTACCACGTGGTGGTACAGCTCTTTACGATGCAATAGGGCTCATGATAGAAGAAGAGTTGGATTGGTTAGGGCAAACGCCAAAAGAAGAACGACCAGAAAAGACTCTTGTCGTTATACTTACTGATGGTGAAGAAAACTCAAGCCAACATTATAGTAGTGCAAAAATAAAAGAAATGATAACTGAAATGCAAGAAGCATATGGATGGGCCTTCGTGTTTCTTGCCGCTGATCAAGATGCGTTTGCCGCGGCTACTAATATGGGTATATATGCATCTAATACACTTAATTGGTCATCTAATAGCAAGACAGAAGGCGTAACATTTGCTTATAACAATATGGCAGCTGCAACAACTAATTATTTTACAAGTACTGATAACCAAAATTTAATAAATAATGCTAAAAGTGCTGTAAAGCAAGAAGCATAAAATTAAATTTGGATATTAAATAATTTTTATTTATATTTACATTACATTTAAAATATGCAGCATTGATCCGTAACCACACGGAAGGCGTCCATTGCAAAATGCTTCGGCGCAATGTCCAAGACCGAATTGCAATGCTGTATATTTTTTTAATTTTATATTATGCAATCAAAAAGCAAAGAAAAAATAGAGAAATACGATACCATATATCTTAAACACTTTGATGGTACTAATGTATCTATACCATATAGGGACTTTCCAAAAAATATGCGGCCGGATGATACTATATGCATTGGTTCTGAAGGAGATTTTTACAGCGAGGACAATAGCTACGGTGCATATACAGAATTATCAATTACCCGCACTATATTGGAAACAGATGAAGAATATAATGAAAGAATGAGTAAGTTAGAACAAGATGAAATATGGGCAAAAGAACGCAGACGCGAATCATATTTAAAACTTAAAGAAGAATTTGAAGGAGATCACCCGCATAATACAGTAATTATACATGATCATATGTTCAATTCTACCAGTAAAGCATAACAAACAAATAATAACAGAAGATGACATTAACTGAGCGAGCAAGGCTAGTAAGAAGTCCGATATTGGAAAAAATAAGAAAAGAAACACCACTTGAAACCAGGCTTAGTGTGCTAAATAAAATGATGTTTATAGATTTATTATCAACTTTAGGCTTTAGAAAAGATAAATATTGGACACCAGAGGAAGATCCTTTGCTATCAAAGCTTTGTGAACATGCACAAAAATTAACAAATATGCAATTAGAAGATATTAAAGAATGGGAAGAAGATGGACGACCTTAATATTAAAGCAGATAAAAGAACATCAGAAGAATGGGCAGCAATAATATTGCCAAGCCAAAACATGCATATATTGGACCCAGATGGTTGGGATAGAAAGAATTGGCATTATAGTTGGTATGAAGAACTAATAACTGCAATTGAATTCACCAGCCGCCTATTAAGGTCAACGTGCCAGCATCATCCTGAACTAGATAATGCTTTAAAAGCAACTTAATAAAAAAGATAAAAAAATATTTGGATTTCTCGTATTTTTTTATTACTTTTACATAGTTATTTAAACAAACGAATTAAAAAGATTATAACATTCAAAACAAATGGCAAACATAGCAATTATACGATTTATGGAGGTTGAGTTTAAGACTTAAAGCTAGCCATCTAGCTATTGATATAGATTTTGAAAATATCTGAAGTCCTGGTGGTTTACTAACTACCGGGATTTTTCATTTGTGTTCTTTAATAATATGGGATTTAAGCTAATCTGGTGAAAGCGTGGCGCTGAAGACGCCGAGAGTCCGGTTCGAAACCGGGAGATCCCGCAAACAATACGCTGCTGAGGACGATATAGGTCGAGTCACATGCGGATATAACTTTAGTTCTTTGATATATTTATTAAATTATCAGATTAATGTGATTTTTTGGGTTCGATTACTATATATTATAAAAGGATTATATGGCAATATGTAAAAAATGTGGTAAAGAATTTGAACCAACAAAAGGTTTTGTAACAACTTGTTCAACCAAATGTAGAAATACACAAGTTTGGTAGGAAGAAGATAAAAAGAAAAAAAGCATTTCAGCCAAATCATCAGTCAAGCATAAAAATACATTGAGTGCATTACATGATCGTATGAGGGAAAAAAGAAAAATTCGAATAAATTTACTACCTGCTGAGCAACGTAATTTTGAATTAGTTTATGGTGAAAAGGGAAAAATTGCAAATTGTTCTACTTGTAATATTGAATTTGTTGTGTTGCATCGTGGTAATAAATATTGTAGCAAAAAATGTTCAGATATTGGCAAGAGTAAAAACATTTCTTTGAAATTAAAGGGCCATGGCGGAGTTCGAGAAGGAAGTGGATGGGGAAAAAGTGGATGGTATAAAGGATTTAGATGTGACAGTACATGGGAATTAGCATGGATCATATATAATTTAGATCACAATATTAAATTTACGCGCAACAATGAAAAATTTGAATATGTATTTAATGATGAAATTAAACATTATGTGCCAGATTTTATAATGGAAGATGGTGTATATATTGAAATTAAAGGATATCTTACTGCGTCAGTGATGGAAAAATCAAAACAATTTCCGCATAAATTAATAATGCTGCAGAAAAAAGATATGCAAGTATATTTAAACTATGTAAAAGAAAAATATGGTGCTAATTTTATTGAAATGTATGAAAATAATCCGCACAAAATAAAGAAAAATAAATGTAAAATATGTGGCAAACCAGCAAAAAAATTATTGTGTTCAAGACAATGTGCAATAATTAATGCAACACGAAATCATAATATGCTGCGTTCGCCTAAATTGGAATAGGGCACCACGCTTTCACCGTGGTTAATACCAGTTCGAGCCTGGTACGCAGTACTAAAATAAATAAATATTGCGAGTTAGCATAAATGGCTAGTGCACGGGACTCATAACCCCGGGGAATGGGCTCGATACCCGTACTCGCAACAATAATAAATGCGGTATAAGCTAAAATAGTCTAGCGCCGGCGTAAAGCCCCAGAGTAAGAAGTTCGACTCTTCTATACCGCGCAACTGGTGGCCATATAAATAAACTCCTGCTAGAGTTAATGCATATGGGGCCCATTTCAATAGAATAAAGTGTAGCAGAACGATATTTTATTAGCCACTTGTTTGGTGTAATTGGATAGCACGCCGGCGTGGAAGTCGGAGACATAGGTTCGAACCCTATAATAAGTCCAATATGTTGGTGTGACGCAATTGGCAGACGTCCCGGGACACCGGAGTCGCAGGTTCGAATCCTGCTAAGTAAGGAGGCATCCTGAAAATTACGGATGGAATGCTGGTTCGATTCCAGCCACCAACACAACGATGCTAGAAACGCATGTTTAATATTAAAACTAAATTAGATTTGGATATTAGAGAAAATTTCCACATATTTGTACTTGAAATCAACATAAAACATTAGAAAGGAAAGTCATTATAAATATTATTTTAAACAACGCAACCAGTCTTGCTAATTGAGAGTTAAAGGTGTAAATCCTGTGCGGACAAAATGTACCGTGTGCGTAAATCGATAATATTTAGACACAATAGTATAACTTAAATAATACATATAAAATATATTGCGGGTTCGCAAGAAATGGTGGACTGGTAAGGCTCATAACCTTACGCCGAAGGCGCCGGGGGTTCAATTCCCTCACCCGCTACAAATAGAAAGTAGTCACTCTGCATACGGTAGGATGGCGACTAACTGATAATTGGATACCACGACCGTCTGGTTCTCTTAACTGACAGGTTGGTACACCAAGATGATTGGGAGTGACGGAATTTAGCTAATTCCGTGTAGACTGCTTTCTTTTAATAAAATATGAAATATGAAAAAGATTATTGTAATTATTTTAATGTTGTTTTGTCTTTCTTGTGAAAAGGGGCAATATGTTTATCAAGTATGCTATTCTGAACCAGATTATGCCATACCACATACTAATAATTATGCCAGTGGTTGCTATGTATTTGATGAAGAAGTTCCTAAAGAAAAATGGTTTACTACTTTTATATTGCCAACATTGTCTCGGTTAAAATACAAGCCAGATACTATATGGGTTGAATATTTAGGATATGAAACAGGTTGGGCAAGATAACAAGTATTAATATATTGCGGGTTACGTTGGAGGTTAGGCACCACGATGGTCTCATAAACCATGTACGCCAGGGCAGAGCTGGCACCCGCTACAAATAGATGCCAAACTGGTTGCTACGTCTGCGGCCAATAAGCATTAAAGACAGCAAGAAACGTGCAGATACTTGATTCCGCCAGTCAATAGCATCTTTGTTCTTTAAAAATATGGGGGTGCATGCAAATAGTGTGATATTAAATGCTAATAAACGCGTATAAAATGCAAATAATATTATAATTATGGTGCAAGTTATGTTATCTGAGTTGCAACGAAGAAACATTCTGTAGTTCGAATCTACTGCCCTCAGCAAAATTTATGTTCTTTAAAATATTGGTATTATAGAAATACGGGGGAGTTGCTACAGCAATGAAGACGTGATAGGGATTGTGTGATAATTGTACAATAAGCGCACAACAACAGCCTTGCTCGACATCAAGATGAAAAATGCTTAGGGCCCCACCGTATTTCAAAATATGGTCCGGTATGTCAATGGTGAGACGGTGATTCTTATAAAATCAAGGTTGTGCGTTCAAATCGCACCCGGACTACAAATTGATTGCTTAGCAAGCGTATCAATCACTTACCGTTATAGTAGGACGGTCACAATGTAGGCATGTTGCACAATATAATAAAGTGCATTCGGTTGGAACTTGCTACCTTAGGACGTTTTAAATTTTTAAGTGATTGGGTATGTTGGGTGCCGATTCCCAATAATCAACGGGCCTTTAGCTCAAAGGTAGAGCAACGGTCTCATAAACCGTCGGCTTACAGGTTCAAGTCCTGTAGGGCCCACAATATAACAGCTCTTTGAGCCAAATTAGGTAAACCTCGCAAGGTAATGGAGGTGGCAACAGAAATCCGTGAGCGTCAATTGCGATAGTTAGCTCGGTAGTTCATACCCTCTCCTCTCATAAAAGCAGAATGTGCACAATTTTGTGGGAGTTGTTATATTTTTTTTTAATTATTTATTAGTTTTATGCAGAAATGCAGTTGCCAAGAGCGCATGGTGATGTAATTATTTAACGATCAGAATTATGTCGTAGAGAGCAAGTGTATTAATCAGCCTGTAAAGTGCGTAAAACATTCTCTATTTAAACTAATAAATAATATGCCTGAGTGGTGGAACGGAATACACGTCGGTCTTAAGAACCGATGCCTTTACGGCTTGAGAGTTCGAATCTCTCCTCAGGTACAAACACTAATGCATTGCTAGAAAGAACGTAGCTTGAAGATTAGTGGGAGTATGCAATAGATAGTTAGCCGTTCTCAATTACTATACTGGCATACTCTAATATTGGCTTGTGGTGCAACGGTTAGCACGCGGCTCTTTGGAGGCCGTTATATAAGTTCGAATCTTGTCAGGCCAGCAATTTTAATTCTAATATTTATCTTAAGAAAGTTGTATTCTTTTGACGCAGGAATTACTTGCGTGGGAGTGTTCGAACATGCAACTTAATATGGAATTAGATTTGGAGTGGTGAAGTATTAAAGGTAGGTACGCGGCATATTGAGACCGAGGTCATGGTTCGAATCCATGCATCCATGCAAATATTTAACAATTAACATTAAACAAAAATGGCAAAAACAGAAAAATTAAACACCTTATTGGCATTGAGGGAAAAGTATGAAACTACTTTTAAAAATGCTGTAAAGGATATGCTTAATACGTTCAAAAAAGAACAAGGTTTGTTCTTGGGCGAGCGTAAGACATATCAAGCATTGGACGGCTTTGCCGATGATGCAACAAAACGATCATTCAAAAAAGTAGCATCTACTGTAAACGAACAATTTGATTGGTTTAATGATAGCATTAAAGAATATATGCTTCAGTTATTCTCAATTGAAAAGACAAATGGAGTAGGCGTTGCTAAAGCAGTATTAACTGTTGATGGCAAAGAATGGGGAGAATTCACATCAACTGAATTGTTACGTTTAAAGGGATTCTTGGAAAACAGCACATTGAAAGATATGTATTCGGAAATTCCCGTAAGATCTGAAACCATTCTATGGGAAAAATCAGACGATGAAATTTATACCGATAGGGTTGGCATATTTGAATCTCCAAAGGATGAAGGATTTGCTAAAACTACGATAAAAGAATCATATATTCTTCATGACCCACATGCAAAGGAAAATGCATCACGCACTCCTATTGTAGGTGAAAAATCTACTCAAGTAAATATTGGACAATATTCTGTTCAAAATTATACCGGACAAGCTTCAATGCGCGAACGTGCAGAAATGTTAAGACGTCTTGACGTATTACATAAGGCAGTTGTTGAAGCATTAGAAAAAGCAAACGATGTATCAGTTGTAGAAAGCACACTTGGTACAAAAGTATTTGACTTTATTAATAAAGGCAAGTAACAATAATGACTCTAGCTTTAATGTTAGCCTCACAAATCTGCGTTTATTAACTTAATCGTTAATGTTGAGAGTCAAAGCATAAGCTTGAGATTAATATCTGAAAGCTAATTAGCTATTTAGTTTGCTTCGGCAAACACAGAGGTCAGGTCGCAGGTTTAAATCCTGCCCCGCCATCAAAATAATTATAATACACTACATTGGCGGGTAGTTCAGCGATAGAATAAACCTTCTTGTTATTTTAAAGCTATTTAAATGTGAGTAAGAGCAAAAAGAGTGCGTGGCTTAAGGATATGAAGTTACGCACTCATATAGGGGAATGGCGAAATTGGTAAACGCACTTGCCACGCAGGGCATCATAAACTATAGGTTCGAGTCCTATTTCTCCTACAATATAGACATTTTTAAAAAATTACCATATTTATATGGTAACAACTAAAGTATGCAAAAGAAAAAGAGTAAAAAGTCATGGCGTCGCAATCAAAAAATTGTATGTGATTGTTTTTACTGCACCGGTAATTGGTTTGCAAGATTTATTACTAAAACACGAGTAAGACGCAAATTTCAAAAATATCCAAGCAAAGTATTTGCTACTGATGAAGAAATTTAGTCGGTATGATAGGGTTCGATTATTTGATCTTTTATTTATAGAAGATTGCCGGACACTTAATGAATCTATTAGTCATAAAGATTATCATACTTGCATAAGCAAAAATGGATTGCTAGAATATATAAATCCGTCCCTCTCATATTCATATATTAAAATAGATCATGGCAGCAAGGGAATCTTATTTTCAATTGATAAATATGAAACAGATCCACTTATGGTAGTGACTCTTAAAAAAATGAATGCATATTATGTGCTGGATTTTTATTTTCCAGAACGAAATAATAAAGCATTTGACAAGAATTATGGTCTTAGGGGTGGAAATTATTTAGATACCGTATGCAAAATATATAAAGACGAAATATTGCCATATATAGAAGAAAAAGATATATTGCTTTATTTTAATGCATATGATCAAGATTCGGCGGGTGATGTAAGAAAAACAATATTTGAAAAAATAGTTAATAAATTTACTGATAAAACCAAATTTGATATATCTATTAATAATGGCGAATTTTTAATTAAGCCTATTAATAAATGAAAGCTGAAAAATTACATATAAATAATCGAAATGATTTTAGCCGTTTGCTTGAATTAATATTAATTGAAGGTGATAAGTTGTGGGAGAATTCTGCGACACCCGTAGAATATTACAGCAAAGTAGATTCTCATTTATTTGAATATGTTAATCCGGAATTATCATACAATTATATTAAAAGAATAACCGCTAATAGAATTCAATTTTTAATTGATAAACAAGGTAATGATCCAATTTTAATGGTTCAAATTGCAATTAAAACAAAATATTTAGTGTTTGACTTCTTTTTTCCAGAAAATAAACAGCGGTTTGATCAAGTTAAAGGATTGGTTGGCAAGAATTATTTAGATACCGTTTGCAAAATTTATAGGGATGAATTATTGCCATATGCGCAAAATAATCATACACCTATTTATTTTAATGCATATAATAACACTGATGGTAGTAGCATGAGATCAAAAGTTTTTACCAAAATAGTAGAAAAGTTTACAGACAAAAATAACTTTAATGTTAAAATAAGAGGTGGTGAATTCTTTATTACACCAATTAGCAATTGACGGTTGAAAAATTACATATTACCAAAGAGCAAGAAATAATTGCACAGAAAACTGCGTCTCGGCAAATAGAAATCGAATTAGGAATGCGGGTGCCAACCCATAAAGTGCACGTATCAAAAAAGAAATACAACAGAAAGCGTTGCAAACAAATTAAAATGGAGATATAAATGAAAAATTTAAATTTAATCCATCAGAATACGCAAACATTACAAATAAAAAAAGATACGGTGCTAGATTTGCCGGTAACTTTAATATCTGCACCATTGCCACCTGACGTACCAACATTAAAAATTGATAATATATTAGCAACAGAAAATACACAAGTATCAATTCCTGTTAGAGTAAAGCATATGAATGATATATCGTCCATATCTCTTACTATTGATTTCGACCAAAGCAAACTGCAATACGTTAATTATAAAAACGTTCACGCAAGTTTGTTAAATAGTTTTCTATTAATTACTAACTATCAAAACCAAGTTATTATGTCTTGGTTCTCAATTGAGCCATTAAACATAGAAGATGATATATTATTTGAAATTATATTTGAATATACGCACGGCGATGCTAATTTAACTTGGAATCCTACTTTTGGATTATGTATGTTGGGCAATCATAAAGGTGAACCACTATTAGTTAGATATGCAAATGGCAACGCATCCACAACAATTAAACCTCCTGTTGTTTTAAAAGATGTATTAGATATAAGCGCTATATCAATGATAGCGCAATATACATCTAGATTGATTAACATTGAATCAATAACAATAAATGGTAGTGGGCAGTTAGCATATACAGCAAAAAATGATATATTAAATATTCAATGGATGACTATGACGCCGTCCACATTAGAATTAGGAGATATTTTATTAGTCATTAAAGCTAAAGCACTTGTTAATTTTACTAAATCAGATGAAATAGTATTTGAATTAATACATCCAGCAACCAATGACTTAAATGAATTGGGCAATTATCATGCACAGGCAATTCCTAATGTTGTTATTAGTGTTGATAATATTAAATCAAAGACTATAAAATTGCCCACAAGCAAGGTTGCATTAAAATTTTATAATACATATAGCAATGCAGCAGTGTTTGATGATGGTATTAAAACTTCTTATGTGTATGCACTTAAAAAAGCAACATATACATCAACTTTATATCTACAAACAAAGAATTTAATTATTGATGTTACTACAAAATCATCATATAAATCTAATAGTAGTAGATTTGAAGCAAAAAAACAAGCATGGTTAGCAAAAGGATATCATTATATTCTAATTATAGATGCTAACTACCAAGAATTCATTAATACATATTTATAATTTATGGAAATACTGCAAGATATCCTAACAAAGGATTATGTAGAAGTCGCCACTGAAACAGATGGCAAGATTCGTTGTGACTTTACTAATGGTAGAGCAGGCAAAAAGCTTGACGAAAAAGAATTAATTGCATTTGAAAAGAAAATAAAAAAGAAATTCGGTAAGAGATTTATTAATCTTAACGTAGAAAATATTACTGGAACAGGCAAGGACGGCTATGATGGTCAACATTTTGCCCTTTTTGTTTTAGCAGAACAGGAGAACTAATGGTATATATTGACACCGCAGACAAGCGTGGTTGGTCACATTTAATTGCCACCTCAATAGAAGAATTGCATAAATTTGCAATTGGTATAGGACTTAAACGAGAATGGTTTCAAGATAAACCAGGACATCCGCATTACGATGTTGGAAGAACATTGAGAAAAATAGCAATTACTAATGGTGCTAAATCTATTTCTAAGAAAGAATTAGTTTTGGTACTTGAACAATATTATGCATTGCAAAATTAATTAATGGAGGTGAAAACAACTGCAATACCGGGTGCGCAACTGGTATAGTGATTAGTTTAAAGTCAAAGCGGGAGTGGCTACCCTTGTAGGTTAAAATCCTACATCACGTGCAGAAGTATTAATTAATTGCAATGTGTTTTGGTCTCGATTACAGTGGTCTGGCATTATACAATGTTGGGGTTCGAATCCCTCTATCGAGCAAAGTTAATGGTTACAAATTAAATTATCAAAATGACAAAAAGAGAGCAGTATGCTCATCTTATAATGGATGAGTATCGTAAAGAAACGGCGGATCAAACGTCTTTCTTATCAATTTTTATTAAATCAACAATAGGATATAGCCATTTAGTTGATTTATTAAGAAACAAACGCATTGCAAAGTTCGAAATGATTAATGCTAAATTGCCCATTTATATGAGTGGTGCAGGATTTGTATTTGAAGATGCAAAAGTAGTAACAAAAAAGAAAGCAGCTATTGCGTCATTAAAAAGCAATAAAAAAAGCAAAAGTTACCGTAGGTTTTGTATTCAAAACAAAACCGGACTATTTAAAGTAGAATTGCTTACTGGCGAAGTTATTATATGGGTAAGCTACTATTGGGGCATGGGTAAGATAGAAGAGTTGGAATGTATTTTATGTGGCAAGGAAAAGGATGTACAAAAGCTATATACAATTATAGATAAACAACGAGACAGGCAAAAGAAGCCAAAAGTTGGCGTACATTATGCATATTCTGATAGTGCAGGCATAGTACATTATGATGAATTAGATTATCCGCTAACACCAGTTATTCACCCAATATGCAAAGATGTAGCACAGCATATTGATTTCTATTTTAACAATGTTGAAAAATATTGCATTAACAATAGGGCAGGAAATAAAAACGTATTAATATATGGTGAGCAAGGAACTGGTAAATCATCATTGTTATACCGGATTGCCGACAAATATAAAAATACACATTCAGTTGTGTTTTGCGGAGATATTGTAGCAGTATATAAACATTGTAAATTATGTGCAAAATATAAAGTACCCACTATAATCATATTTGAAGACGCTGAAGGTGCGCTTAGTGATAACAATAGTGCTATTAAGAATTTCTTATCGGGAGTTGATACACCACGCAATATTGCTGGATGCTATACTATTTTTACATCTAACTACCCAAAGAAAATTGAAGGAACAATTATTAAACGCAAGGGGCGTATTGATAGGTTATTTGAAATGGGTAAATTAGGTGGTAAATTTCTTGAAAAATGTATTAGGCTATATTTTGACCCATATGTAAATGACGAATATAGGGAAGAAATTTATGGATATTTAATGGAAAAGACATTAAGTGGCAGTGAAATAATGGTATTAGCTGAAGAATCTCTAACGTCAGCAGCAAAGGATGGTATTTCTACAATAGAACCAAAGCATGTTAAAGAAATGTATGCAACTTGGGTGGATGAATTTGAAAAACTTAAAAATACTAAAGACGACGCATCTGATTTGGATAGCGGAAATAAACGCAAATTAGGGTTCGCAACAAATGCGTCTAGCATGCATATGACAGCAGCAGATGATTATTTTGCAGATGTTGAGGCATTTTAATATTAATAATTCGATTTTTTTAGATAATTTAATACTTATTTGTTTAACCATCACAGGAAAATATATGTATTAAACAATTTGGAGAAATTGAATGAAAAGAGCAACATTAATGGGAAACAAGATTCCCTACGAATATTTCATTACCAAAGGAAAAGGTGAAAGTGATATCACAACCCACGCTGGATCTTATCATCTAGCGTTGAAAGAAGCTGGTATAGAAAAATTTAATATAATGACTTATTCGTCAATATTACCCAAACAAGCAAAACAAATTCCTAATTGCCCAAGATGGTTAACATTTGGCGCTGTAATGGATACCATAATGGCATGTGCAAATGGAACTAAAGGTGAAACTATTAGTGCTGGCATTATTACTGGCTGGTTATATGATACTAAGGATGTTAAATATGGCGGATTAGTATGTGAACACAATGGTAATATAGAACCAGATAAATTGCGTACTAATCTTTATGCAAGTTTAATGGAATTATATGAAAATGGGTTCAAGCAAAAGGGTTATAATCTAAAGTATATAGATACAATGGTAGAATCAACAACAATAACAAAAGAATATGGTACGGTTTTATGTGCTATATGCTTTGTAAATTACTTATATCCAGTCTTTAAAAAAGAATTGGAATAGATATACGATTAAAATAAATGGTTGCATAATTATATATGCAACCATTTTTGTGACTGATGATTGAAGATAAAAATATAAACATTCACCGCAGCAGACTGGACTCTAAATTTACCGTCGGTATAATTTATAGGGGGCACGAGGACTATAAAATTGTCAAGCAACAATTTAATAAATATGGTCTGGCAGCAATGGATACGGAGCATAGAATTATATTCATTGATGGTGAAGCTATTAAAGGATTAACACAAGGTCATTTATACTTTATTGAGGCACATGAAATTGTACATTATAAATTAAACCATACAAATCCAATGACAAAAGAAAAGGAAATGGAAGCTGATTTTGGTGCATGTTTATTATGTAAGCATAAACAGTTAATTGATGCATATAATATTGGTATTAGCCAATTTTATTTAAGAAATAATGTTATGTACGGCACATATAATAAATTATATGGTAAAAATATTAGAAAAAAACTTAATTTTGCGGAGAATATGATATGAACGAATTAGATGATGCTTTAGATAAATTATATACTATAACTGAAGATGAACAAACTAATCAAATTAAGCAACAACCAATTAAAATTGGAACTGCTAATTTTACAGTAATGGTGGTTATTAGTGATAGCAAAAAATTAGTAATGCAGTTTATACCGCAAACATCCATGGACTTAGATAATGCAAATAAAAATCCAGCAATGTTTTCTGCCATATCACAGAAACTTAAAGAAAGGGGGTTAGTAAACTATTATCTTAAACATGCTGATAGTGCCGGGTATGCATTTGAAATAGATTTGTACCAGTTACCTAACATATTGAGATAGATATGAGTAAACTATATTGCTTTGACTTCGATGACTCAATTGCTACTACAGACGCAAGAATTAAATTAACAAATAAAAATAAGTCGCGCTATTTAACACCCCATGAATTTGCAGATTATAAGCAACAGCCAGGTGACGTATTTGATTATAGTGAATTCCGTGGTGAGTTACGCAATCCACAAATAATTGAAAAGTATTTTGAAGTATTTAAAAAGATATTTAAAGCAGTTGGTGATAAGTTAGTAATATTAACTGCCAGGGGAGATGCAGCACCAATACATAAATTTCTTGCTTTGCACGGACTAACAGGTATTAATATTGTAGCATTGGGTGCTTCAAATTCACCACAAGAAAAGAAAGATTGGATTGAAAAGCAAATTATAAACGGGACGGATGACATATTATTTATGGATGATTCAATTGAAAATGTTATGGCAGTGCGGAGTTTAAAAGAAAAATATCCAAAAATAAAATTAGATGCGCGAGTTATAAAACAAAAACATTAATAATGGAAAAGGAATTTAGAAAAGAAAAATTTACAGTAGCATTGCTTACATTAGATAAAGTAGGAGACCATATTAATGTGTCATATGATATATTTTATAATAAAGTAAACATTGGTCATGCAACATTTGCATCCCATAAAGATGGTCCAATTAGTGGCAGAAACATAATAGAAATAAAATTAGATAAAGAAGCATTTGAATTTGATACATTACATTTTGTTCACCCAATAATTAAACGGCAAGGCGTATCTTTCACAGAAGATAATATTAAACAATATATAGAAAGCATACTATTAGATGAAAACAATTCTTAGTTATTCAATTATTGAGCAAGCATTAAAGAAAACTAATTCAGTTACTGCGGCAGCTCGACTATTAAATGTATCATACAATACAATAAAAAAGCATACTAAAGCATTGGTTGATTCAAATAATATTAGTTTATTTGATAAGTATAAAAATAAGACTGGCAAAGGCATACCACATAATAAAAAAACATACAAACTTAAAATTGAACAAGTTTTAACAAACCAAATAAAAGATTATCCGTTGTGGTTGCTTAAGAAACAATTAATAAGACTTGGCATGTTTAAGGAAGAATGTGAATTATGCGGATTTGATGAAAAAAGATTTACAGATGGTGAAATTCCCCTACTACTTTGCCAGAAAGATGGTGATAAAAATAATTATCAAATAGATAATTTAGAGTTACTTTGCTATAATTGCTATTTTTTAACAGTTGGTAATATTTTTGGCAAAGGTATAACAAGAAAAAATGCAACAATAGCGCAACTTGAACATAAATTAGATAGTGCAATCGAGGATATTGATTTTGACCCTCGCAGAGATATTAATTGGGAGACGATTGACGATGAGTAAACAATATGATGAATTAATGAAAGAGTATTTTAGAAGCAATGTTGAATTTAAAAAAACTCAATTTGATACATTGCAAGCTAAATGGGAAAACACCCACCACCCGGAAAATCCTGTGTTTGCACAAAGAGTATTCTGGATTGCATTTTGTACTAAAGAAGGCAATTTATCTGTTGGGTTTAAATTAGATCTTCGGCGACCACCATACTGGATATTACATAAGCAAATTGACCCAAAAAAATTTAGAAGCGAAATATTTGAAATATGGAAAAAACAATAATATGGCAAAGAAAGTTAAACAACAATTAAAGAAAATACTACATAAGGGCCCCGAAGACTTAATTAAAAATGTCTTCACAGAATCAAATATAGATGTTGCAAGTATAATGCTTGAGTCAATTGAATTTGCAATTGAACATGAATTAGATGTTGCCCCACTATTTGAATTATGTTTCACTAAAGATGGCAAAACTGCATATGACGATATGCCTGTTCAATTTTATTGCATCAACAGTGAATGGAAAGATGGATTAAAATACCTTAATAATATATTTTTAACACAGGAGCAGTATGAGTATTGCGGAAAAGTTAATACATTATTATCTAAATTGGAGAATAAATAATGGCATCACAGGGTCCGTACTCCCCAGGTAGCACGTTTGTTGAGTCTGCATTAGGATCGGTGGTGTGGGACAGCCCGGATAATGTAAAAGTAGATGATACTAATTATGCAACAGCATCTTCCGCGGTCAGTGGGTTTACAAAAATATTAAAAGCATATAATTTTGGCTTTTCAATACCATCGGACAGCAGGATATCCGGCATTAAAGCCGAGGTTAAAAAAAAAGCAGAGACGGAGAATGTTACTGATTCATGGGTGATATTAACTGGCGGGTCGAATTTGTCTACTGGTGCTGAATGGCCTGCAGTGGAACAATATGTGACGTATGGTGGTGAAACGGAATTATGGGGAGCAAGCTACGCGCCAGAATATATTAATGACCCGAGGTTTGGATTTAGGTGTGGTGCATTGTTAGGCATAAATGCCACGGCATCTATTAATCACATACGATTAACAGTATATTATACATCTACTAAATATGTTGTATATGATGATCCAGATATGCAATATGTTGAATTTGAAAACCAATATGTGATATATGATGATTAAAATGGGTTTTCATACGACCCATTCACATCCCCGAAGCAAAGAACGGGTATGTTTTTCACCACATCAGCACTACTCATAGTAACTATTCTATTCCCATAACACCAATCTCCTGCTGGAAACTCAGTGACCATCCCAGTAAATCGTTGGGTAACCAATAGACTGTCATTGCTATTGATAATTCCATTTGCATCCACGTCCGCCGCTGCTATTTGTAATGGTGTTGTAAGAACGCTGGAGGTTCCTCCGACATACTGCTGTATCACTATTGCATCAGTACTATTAACTCCTCCCCACGAACAAGTAATATTAAAATTAATATTATAATACCCATCCTTTACATTATTAAAAATATAATAACCGCTACTGTCTGTATTTGCCATTGATGATGTTTGGCTACCAGTTATTAATAATATCTGCTGGTTTGCATAAGAAGTACTTACTTCGTTTTCATAATATATTTGGCCAGAAATATTATGGGCTGAGTATGTTAGCCAATAGCTTCCGCTATGAATAGTTATACCGTTGTATGTGATGTAATATTCCATGAATTCGTTATTTATAATAAATATATTGATTTAGAATTTATAATGAGATCAGGTGAATTTAAATAATTATTTTGTACTTTTACCATATATATTTATTAAAATCACAAACTGGATCATTTGCAACCACAGCATCAAATTCTTTTACAGGAAATCAAATTGTCAATGGCAATATAATATCTACTGGCTCAATATCAATGTCTGGTAGCTTAAATTTAGTTGGTAATGCAAATATTAATGGCACACTTACATATGTTGGTAAATTAATGCATAGAATTGTTGTCAGCCCATCTGGAAGTTTCACTACACTAAAGGATGCAGTTGATTACTTTAATGCATCAGCCGCATCTGATACAGAAATATTATTAGATGCTGGGATCCACTTAATTACTGATACTGTAACTGTTAATAATTCTAGCTATTCATTGCAAATACGAGGTCTTAGTTATGGGGTGACAGCCTTACATGCTGCTACCGGTTTAACTAATAAACCAATGTTTAATATAAGAAGTCACTGTGATATCAATAAAATAACAGCATCTGGGGCATCATTACTAAATTATGGGACTGCCCCGACTGAAAACTTTATTAATTTTGATACCACCAATGCAATATATTCAGAAGTTACAGATATTTTTATTGATACTTTTAATATAGCAATATATGATACTGCAGGTACCAATATATTTATATTTAATTTTGCCATGTCTGACTGTACTACTGCCGGAATCAGAATTAATACTGCAAATAGTAATGCATATTTGGATTGTGAAGTCGGTTCTTTTGCAAACAATGCAATTTCTATAGATCTATTGAAAGCAAACACTGGCGGGTTTTTAATCGATACATCAACATTTAATAATAGTAGTGGGCAAACATCAATAAAATATACGGGAGGGGCTGGTAATTATATTAATGCTGGTGTATGCCAAATTACTGGCTGTTCGTATAATGGTGTAGGAACATTTATCACCGGTTTTGATTTTTCTCTTACAACTGGCAGGGATGCCAACATTATAGTTATGTATAATACTGGTGAAGAAAATAAAAACCCACATGCAAAAATAAATGTTTTAAATAATTCTTCATCCGTTGTCATTCCTGGCAATAATATATTTATCAAATCAAATTTCACGGCGTCATCAACTTATACTACAAAGTGGACGATAGAAAATAATAGGGCAATCTACCAACCATCAAATGTAAGGGATGCATTGATGTGGATCAATGCAAATGTTATTTGCACCAATCAAAATAATAGAAACATTGATATTGGAATCGTTAAAAATTCATTGACTTCTTCTGGTATATTTGGTCAAATGACTTGTAGAGCAGCAAATTCAGCTGAAACATATCCAATTAGTACAAATGTATACCTTGAAGATTGTACAAGTGGAAGTTATTATGAAATATGGGTTTCAAGTGCTAATGCAGCTGATCAAATAATATTACAAGATATTAATTGGTTAATTGAAGCAAGATAGAATTTTAAAATAAAAAAAAAAGCCTGCAACAGCAGGCTTTTATTTTATAGAATGTTTATATTAATTAGATCGAATTACAGTATTTGCTGCATCTGCTAATGCATTTGCAACGACATCAGGCACTCCGTGTGCTTTGCAATATTCAATAACAGCATCCGCAAATACGTCTTGGTCCACCATATAATCTAATGCAGTATTCCAATTATCAGTCACAGCAAACTCATCATTGCCAGCAAAAGCATTTATTGCATCTTCTTCACTTTCAAAATCTTCAGCATCAAATCCTAAACTAACTTCCCATGCCTCACCTGTACCGTCTTCTTCTACAATAGACATTTTACGCATTGACGGTTGTTTCATGCTGTTGGGGTCTTGTGCATCTACTGCATCCTCAGTATTTAATTTTTGTATGTCTTCTTTAGTAAGAGGCTTGATATATTCTCTCCCCGTAAGCATGCTTACTCCTTGTGGAATATGAAACCCAAGGGATGCATTTTGACTAATAACTGAGTTACATAACTCAAATGCTTCTTTTAATATTTTTTTAGTGTCTGGTGTTGGCATTGTATGCTCCTTTTATATTATACGAAAAATAAATTTGGATAAGTGAAAATTTATACTTACATTTACTCGTAAATATATATGGTTAGGATGAAAATTAATCGATTTTTAAAGCCAATAGTAAGATTAACAAACAATGAAAGTGCTCCAACAGATCCTCTTTTGGATGCCCAAATTGAAGAATTCTTATTTATTCACCATAAACATAACAAACTATTAAAAGAAATACGAAAGAAAAAAATTATTCGTTTCTTTAAATACTATAAGATTTATACATTGAGAATTTTATTGTATTTAGCTGTTGTTGTTTTTTTGGCTTGGCTAGCAATTATTAAAGTATATCAACCAATTATTATTCGTGAACAAGCAAAAACATATACAAGAGAAATATTTATGGCAAATTTAAAGCCATTTATACAATTAAAAAAAGAGGCGCGCGCGAGGGAATCATCTGGCAATTATAATAAGATTCGATACAATGATGTAGGAGTTCCAACTGCTTGGGGTGGGTACCAATTTACTATTAGTGGATTTGGTGCTTGCAGAAAAGCCGGACTGGATATAGGAAAAATAGGGTTAGCATTCTTTATGGAACACCCAGAAATGCAAGATATATACTTTATGAAATTGCTTGAACTAAATAGTAAATCCCCTAATTTAATACCAATTATAAATAGGTGGCACATGAAAGAAAGATCTGGCATTAGTGGTACTATTACTGAAAGTGGTATATTAATGGGGGCACATTTAGCGGGTGAGCAAGCAGTAATTGATTACTTTAATAAAGGCATTAATAGTACAGATGGTAATGGAACTCATGTATCATCATATATAGAGCAATTTTCAGGTTATAGATTAAATTAAACAAAATGAATAAAGTTACTAACGAAAACATTACAGAGTTGCAGCCAAATGAAATATTTGTATTTGGTTCTAATTTGGGGGGAAGACATGGTGCGGGGGCAGCAAGATTAGCTATGCAATGGGGCGCAGAATACGGAAATGGTGTTGGATTGCAAGGGCAAACTTATGCAATACCAACATTAGACGATGATTTATATCAGTTAGACTTAGCTATTATGGCGAAATTTATAAATCAATTCTTAGATTTTGCCTATGGCAATCCTAATTTAACATTTTTTGTAACTCAAATAGGTTGTGGGTTAGCAGGGTTTACTCCATGTGATATTGCGCCAATGTTTGAAGATGCAATGTATATGGATAACGTCATGCTCCCTCAGTGCTTTATTGAAGTAATTGAGAACATATAAGAAAAAATCGAATTGACTTCACTATATATATATTACAGCAAACAACGTACAAATAAAAATATAATATTGAATATGATATACGCTGCAATTGATTTTGATGGGACTTGCGTGATGCACGAATACCCTAGACTGGGCGCAGACGTTCCTGATGCAGTTAGAGTATTAAAGCGCATGGTAGATGCTGGGAGCGAACTTATTTTAAATACTATGCGTTCTGGCGATGAGTTACAAGTAGCGGTGCATTGGTTTGATGAAAGGGGTATTCCATTATACGGCACACAAAAGAATCCAACACAAAAGCATTGGACATCCAGCCCCAAATGTTATGCAAATTTATATATTGACGATGCTGGAATCAATTGCCCCCTTATACATGGTAAACATGCTCGTGCGTATGCGGATTGGAATAAAATTGAACAGATATTAATTGAAAATAACATATTAAATGGAGTTAGCTGATGGTATATATACTGAGTTGTGCACACTTAATCAAATGGCAGAGACAGAAAAGGCAATTTTAGTTGATGTTACAGAAGTACTTATAGCTGTGTTTGCAGAAAATACATGCTCTTATGTTAAAGAATATTATATGTGGGCCACACACCAAGATTGGATTCCAAAATCATTAATACTTGATGCGATAGAAGACTATTTTGGGGGTAAGGTTTATTTTATGCCACAATGGTTTGGCGAACTTTTAATTAAAAAATATAAAGAACAATGAGTGAATTAATAGGGCAAAGAGTAATGTTTATGGATAGCATGTTTCGTCAACGATATGGCTCTATTAAAGAGAGTGTTATTGCAGTTGAAAGATATAAAGAAGAAACGTGGTCTCCGCAAGGGATTCTTGCAAAAGTATTAAAGTGCATGCCAACTACACACTACTTGGTTATGGCGGATGGTGAAGTTAATAAAGTAGAATTAGTGCCTGTCAGCGCAATTAAATATATTGGATTAGATTTAAACCAGCAAATAAAGGATATATAATGGTGAAAGCAAATTTTGAATGGTCATTAGTGAAATTAGACCCATTGGGTATATATTTGAAGATTATAGACCTATACAGTCCCAGCAATCCAACTATGTCTGTCACCAACGATATTGAAAATGTATTAATATATATAAAAGAGCAGGAAGGATTTTTGCCTGATCATATTATGTATATGGATACTGATGGCGTTTGGGATGGTGTTACAGTAAATGAGCTTAATGAACTTATATCATTTATTCCATTGTCGGTTAAAGATGAAAAAATTGCAGTAAAGTTATTATTCAAAAAAATATAATTATGTCACGACCAAAAGGTTCTAAAAACAAAAAAACTAAAGGTGTTGCGGTAAATAAGGTGAAAACATCCAAATTACCTAATGTTAGCAAAGTAAAAGCACAAAAGGTAAAAGAATCTATATCAGGCCAACCACTAATGCTTGTATATTATTATCATCCAAATACATTAGTGATGCATGGCAATCAATGGATAGATTCCATAATGGAAGAAGCCGATAGAGTCAAAAAACTCAATTTAGATAAATACGCCACAGGATTGGTGCAGTTTTTTGTACCAAATAGTGATATATCTCTTGAAACATTAAAGATTGAGTGCATTAACCCAGTGCAAGCAGATAATAAAACATATGATGATATAATAAAAATGCTTACTGAGTTGCAAAAACAAAATGATAAACTTTTAAAATGATTGAGTATGAGTTCAAGCAAACAACGTAATAGCATAGGATTAGGAACAATCTTATTTATTGTATTCTTAGTCTTAAAATTAACGCACGTAATTGATTGGTCATGGTGGTGGGTAACTGCCCCGTTATGGATTCCGATTGGAATAATGTTATTAATTATTGCATTAGTATTAATATTTTTAAAACATTAAGGAGAAATAAAATGATAGAATTTCAAAGAGATAAAGATAGTTTGCTTGAATATCAATTTATTAAGAAATTAGATTTAAACAAACCGCAATTAATAGTGGATTTACACTGCGTCTTGCAAGGTGAAGGCAAATTTATGGGCGTACCCCATATACTTATCAGATTTTCTGGTTGTAATATGAACTGCATGTTTTCAGATTGGCTATGTGACACCAGTTATGCTTCGTGGCACGCAGAAGGTACAAAATATTCTATAAATGATGTAATAGAATTGCTATATGCAAACCCGCATATTGATCACATAATGATTACTGGCGGAGAGCCTTTTCTTAATAAATCATTATTGCACACTATCACGCATTTAATAAAGACAATTGATACACGGTATTGGATAACAGTTGAAACCAATGGTACCATGGGTTATTTTGATAGCAAAAACGAAGAGAATTTGCCAATCATAGACTTTATATCAATGTCACCAAAGCTGAAAAATTCAGTTCCTATTCCAGGTACTACTGCAATTGATCCATACGTCAGCAGAACAATTACCGAGCAAGACAAAATAAGGCACGAAGAATGGCGAACAAACTATAAAAACATGAATGAGATACTTGACCATTGTGCTGACTTTCAATTAAAGTTCGTTGTTACTACTGAAGACCAAATTGAAGAAATAGAAACAGTGCGCCAAGCACTTGGTGTAGATATGGAAGATACTTATTTAATGCCAGAAGGAGTTACTGCTAACCAACTTGCTAAGAGAAGGCAATGGGTAATGGAAAAATGTATTGAAAAAGGTTATAAGTATAGTGACAGATTACATATTGTTTGCTACGGAAATGCTAGAACTGCTTAATACGCGTAAACAATGGAAGTCTTTATACCAGAATTAAAAAAACAATACACTATTGCTAGAGATTGGCATATATTATTATATCCATTTAATGGAATGCCACAATGGGTGTATGGGCAAAGCAAGTATGATTACATTCAATTAGATGAAGAACATCCTATTTATACAACTACTCTTTATGCTGAAAGTAAAGCAAACTTACAAGTTATAACCGATGTAAAATGCATAAAATTTATTGATAATAAATCATTTTGGCAACAAGATAGCCATAAAGTATATGATTATTTTTTAGTGACAGATAAAGACTTTGCTTTTGTTGAACATCTTATTAATAGCCCCTTTGATTTAATGGGGTTGGACAACGATGATAATATATATCTTATTGTCTCTGACCCCATTCATAGAGTAAATGTTGAATTTAAATTATTTTGTGCAGAGGAATTCAAAAGAAATTATGATTGGTACCCTAATAAAGCTGAAAGAAACTATTGGAATTCGATAAAAACAATATCTAGATTTGCACATTCAGTAGATGAACGATTTAAAGTGTATGAAGATTGCAAGCTTGAAATAATTGACTATTATAACAAAGTATTAGCCAGCGCAATTAAGCTTAATCCGTTATTTGATCCAGCAGTTAAGAATTATAGGTACTATGTGCCAATTAATTATACAATTAAATCCGGCAACTCAATTAAGATTAAAAAACTTGGTGTAAAACCAACAGGCAGAAGTAAATCAAAAGTACAATATGCTGAAATTGAAATCGGTGAATTTTCGCTAATTGTATTAATGTCCGATATTAATAATTTAATTTTAGTATAATATGGTAGCAGTAATTAAAGAAGAAATATATGAATTAGGGGAAGATGAACAGGTAGAACCTGCAGTCTATCTTGCTAAACAAATAAATAATAACGGTTGGGAAGCTATGCATGTTAGTGAAGTTAGATATAATATTATCAATGGCAAGCGCAATGTAACAATAAGATATATATCAAAAGATTAGTATGAAGACCGCAAAAACTATATTATCTTGCATTAAAGATTCTGATGGTTGGATGTCTCTTGCACATGAATTAAAGTTCGAACAATTCAAATCATGCAACCCTGAATTAAGTGAAGAAGATGTATCAGAGAAATTTTATACTGAAGTTGTGTGTAAGATGTTTGAATATGGGGAATATGCAAATATAGAGCTTGAGATAGATGAAAACTTTAATATTGTTGGCGGCCGCATTATGCCTAATGAATAATATGAAAAAAAGAATATTTAATTTTAAACATAAATTCAAGCAAATCAAGCTTGATCCTAATAATCCAGAAGTTAAAAGACTTATAGACCGCACTATTAAGGAGCAAGAAAAAACAATGTTATTAAAATATCCAGACAAAGAAACGCTTGAAATGGTTATAAATTAAAGTAATATGACAGCAGAAGACATTATTAAAAAAGTTGATGAAATCGAACAGACCGATTTTGTGACACCAACTTTCGGAAGACATTGGCCGGATCACGTAAAGAAACATAATGACATTGATGCGATAATTCATATCGCCCACAAACAAGGCAGAAGAGCCATATTACTCGAAAGAGCAATTGGTGATTTGGTTGCTGAGATCGAACGGTTGAATCATAGAATAAAAGGACTTGAAGGAAGTATTGCCGGAATTTATAATAACACAAGATCATTATGACGGCAGAAGAATATTATAGAGCAATAATGCTTGAAGATATTAAAAATCTCAAGAAAAGAAGCAAGCTCACACATAGGCAAGTCATTCATATTATGCTGTTGTACAATGATATGAAGAAAAATGAATATCTCGAAGAAATAAATGCATTGAAAGCTGAAATTGAGAATTTAAAGTTAAATATAGATAATGAATATGCAGTAATTACTACCAATATATTATAAATGACAGAATACGAAATAATTAGAAAGAATATACCTAACGGAATAGTGAATATAAAGGCTATTGGAAAAGGAAATGGAAAACCACAAAAGCAAGCAGAGGATGATATAATAGCTAAATGTATGAGGGATTTTGCTAACCAGGAAACTGATGAATTAGTTAAAAAAATTGAAGCATTACAGCGATTTAAATATAATTTATCTGAAGAGGTTGCTACTTTAAGGCAACGATTAATGGATGCAGGACTTGAAAAACCAGCAATAATAACAGATTTCAGTCATACTGCATAGTAAAAAATGAAAATATAGTTGATTAGTTTAACCGCCCATCCGGGCAAAAAACACAAAACATGAAAACATTACAAATAAACGAACAGGATGCAAGACGATTGTATCCTACTTCTTCTCCTGAAATGAAGGAAATATTTGAACAGACATTCGGTAAAGACTTTTTAATTGAAAAAATTATTGATCGGATTAAAACATTCGAGGATGCCTGTGATGCATTGAACTATGATCCGAAACTTTTCATTTTTACCACAGACGAACCGGACGTAGTTGCCTATAAAAAGCTTAAAGTCATTGTAAAAGCCCTCAACGAGGGATGGACCCCGGACTGGAATGATGGAGATCAGAAGAAATGGTGGCCATACTTCCTAATGTCTTCCAGGTTCGGCTTTTCGCGTTCGGCTTACGGCTGTACGTATTCGTACTCGGGTGTCGGCTCTCGCCTATGCTTCCGCACAGAAGAACTTTCAAACTATGCTGCTCTGCAATTCAGTGAAGTCTACAAGGACTTCTTAACATAAAAAAACAAACGATATGAATGATTTTGATGATAAACTAACCAACATTTTACAAGAATTATTTCTTGAACATTTGTATGTGCAAAATGCAGCAAATCTAATCAAGGATTTAATTCCCGAAACCGCCGCCCTGCAAGCGCAGGTAGAGGAACTGACGAAAGAACGGGACGGATTAAAACTCAAATTACAATGTCCAGCGGCTGATTTGGAAAACGCCAGAGAACAGAATCAAAGGATGAGAATATGGTTTGCAGACAGAACCGGACTTGAAAGCACAATGCTATCCGACCACATGAAGGTTATTGACGAAATGTTGAATGACAATACCGCACCCGAACCCTCTCTCCTGGAGATTGCAAAAGATATTTTTATAAAACTATATGAGGTTTTGCAGGATGAAAAGGTTGAGGTCGGAAGCACAATGAAAATTTCAATTAAATATGCCAAAGACTTCATTCAGTACGTCCGGGACGCAGAAAAACAATCTTAAAAACATAGAACCATGAAAACATACACCAAAGAAGAATTAGATGAAATTTTAAAAAACCATTCTCTGTGGTTGGTTGATAGTACCACAGGAGAAAGAGCCAACCTCAGTTCTGCCAACCTCCGTTCTGCCGACCTCAGTTATGCCGACCTCCGTTCTGCCAACCTCCGTTCTGCCGACCTCAGTTATGCCGACCTCCGTTCTGCCAACCTCCGTTATGCCGACCTCAGTTATGCCAACCTCAGTTATGCCAACCTCCGTTCTGCCAACCTCAGTTATGCCGACCTCGACTTTTCGTGTTGGTCGCTGTCGTGTGATTCCCTAAACGTAAATGTTGATGAAAAGCTGTTCTATCAATTGCTTTTTCATACCCTTTCGCTCAAAGGACTTTCCCAAAGCGAAGACTTCCGCAAGGTTTACAAGACTTGTAAGGACATTGCCAACAAGTTTCATCGTACAGAAATAGCAAGATTGGAAGATTTGCCCGACCAGGCAGAAGCCGAAAGGGGGCAGAAATGAACGATTCGGATAAGAAATACTATGAGAACAGGGAGAGGGAAAGACAATCTCATATGCGTGCAATATCAAAGGCAAAGAACAGGGGCGAGGCATCTGTTAAGTGGCACGAAACAAATAAATTAACACCGGAAACATTAAGCGATTTCAAAAAAGCAATGAAACAGGCAGACAAAGAATGGGAACAGGCAATCAAAGAAGGGAGGCAGAAATGAAAGCCAAACAAATATTAGATGAGGTTGCTATAAGTCACGGGTGGGCGAATTGGTCCAGCCTGATTAAAATGGAGAGTATGCCTAATATTCTTAATAGTACAATACAGGCAATGACATTATTTTCCACCCAGCAGAACGCCGAACTGGTGGACAAAAATCAAGACCTTAATATGGAACTATCCGGAGCGTATGCGGCAATGGATGCGAACAATAAAATCACGGAATCTTTACGGGCCGAGGTCGAAAGGCTGAATCGTTTCAACCAAGTTCAACAGGACGAACTTGTACAAAGAATTGCGTTTTATAAAGCCGAACTCGAACGGCTGAAGGCGGAAAGGAAAAAAGAACTTATTGATGCAGTAATCAGTCAACAGACCTCGGATATGCGTACGGCAATAAAATATGCAAATAAATGGTATGAACATACCTACCCCGAAGGAAAGGAGAAAAAAGGATGAAAATGAAATCAAAAACAGTACATGTTGCAGTTCTTGATAAAACAAAGTGTAAAGGGTCGGACGGTTGCGGAAATACAACAGAGAACGAAGTTGCTACTGAAATATTAGGCTGGTATAATGGCATTGGTGGTGGATTACATCACAAAATGATAGAAGCCAAAATTACGGTAACTGTTGAATTTCTTGAAGGAAAGGAGGATAAATGACAAAACTTGATTGTCTATATATCGAAGTGGATAGGTCTGTTGCTGGCGGTGCAAACGAAAAAGTAATGGCGGCAATTGATGAATTCACCACCGAGGTCGAAAGGCTGAACCGCTTCAATGAAGTACAGAAACGTGAACTCATTGAAAGGATTAGTAATTACAAGTCCGAGGTCGAAAGGCTGAAGGCGGAAATGAAAGAACAACTTAAAAAGGCTTATGATGTTGGTTATGAAAGGGAGTTGATTTAAGTTCTTTAAAGACGTTTGAAAATTCAGATGAATTTAAGGCTCGAAAAATTGAAATATTAAATTCTAAAAAATATTGGTAATGGAAAAAGAACATATTTGCAGAAGTTGCAGACAGGATACTAATATAGAATGCCCGTATTATAAAAAAGATTATGCTTGCTGGGAAGACACCCCGCTTAAAACTAAGTTTATTATGCTAAATTTAGCAGCAATACACAAATTAATGGCAGATAATGGGTTTAATTATTTTACGGGTGGTAGCAATTATAATAGCATTCATGTAGATTTCTCTACTAACCACAATGGTAGAGGAATAGCAATAGAAGTAACAGACTATGGTAATGGATTTATTTGGGCTAGATGGGGATTTGATTTGCCAATGATAAATAGTAAAGCAATATATGCGGAAGAAGAATTATTAAAAATCATTAATAGCGCTAAATCTTTATGACACAAGAAAAAGAAGAATATTTAGTTAGCAAATATCCTAAAATATTTAGAGATATCAATGAAGATATGACTGTTACCGCAATGTGCTGGGGCGTGGAGTGCAGAGATGGCTGGCTCTGGATATTAGATCAACTATGCGATTGCATACAAGGATATATAGATGCTAACCCGCATCTTGAAATACCGCAAGTAATAGCAACTCAAGTCAAAGAAAAATATGGTGATTTGCGTTTCTATTATAATGGTGGTGATAGTACAATACATGGTATGGTTTGGCTTGCTGAACATATGTCGTGGAATACTTGTGAAGACTGCGGCAGTACTGAAGATATAGAACATACTGAGGGTTGGGTGCATACTTGGTGTAAGAAATGCGCTAATAAAGCTAAAAATAAAACAGAATAATTATGCTGGGAGCAATTTGCGGAGATATTATAGGTTCCAGATTTGAATGGAACCGCATTAAGACAACGGAGTTTGATTTATTTGCACCCGAATGCAAATTTACAGATGATACAGTATTAACAGTAGCAGTTGCTGATAGCATAATGAGCAAGTTTGCCCCGGAAGATGTGTATAGGTATTGGTGCTTGACTAATTTAAACCGCGGCTATGGTGGTATGTTTAAGCATTGGATATATGGTATGATTGCAAAACCATATAATTCATTTGGTAATGGTAGTGCAATGCGCACATCTGCTGTTGGATGGTTTTATAATGATATTGATACTGTTATGGAACGCGCAGAGTATTTTGCTGCAATCACACATAACCACCCAGAAGGCATTAAAGGTGCACAAGCCGTATCAGTTGCTATATTTAAAGCAAGAACTGGTAGCACAAAGGATGAAATCAAGCAATACATAGAAGAACTATTTAACTATGATTTATCCAGAACAGTTGATAGTATAAGGTCCGATTATAAGTTTGATGAAACATGCCAAGGTTCGGTACCTGAATCTATAATTTGCTTTCTTGAAAGTACTGATTATGAAAGTGCGGTTAGGCTTGCCATTTCATTAGGTGGTGATGCAGATACTCAAGCAGCAATTGCTGGTAGTATTGCTGAAGCATTTTATGGCGGTGTGCCAAGGGATATAATTGCCAATGCTGCTGAATACCTAACAGATGACATGAAGTACTTGATCAAAGAGTTTTATAAAACAATAAAAGAGAATTAATGCTAATAATGCCATATTTATTTGTAGTAAAAAAATAGATTTGGAAAATACGCAAATAATTTGTATATTTAATAAAAATTAATAAAAATTAATACTAATATTATGAGCCACAATTTAAATCAGCGTAACGGAAATTATAGTTTCTTTAGTGTAAGAGAATTGCCATGGCACGGCCTTGGTAAAATACTGGAATTTGCTCCAACGGCAGCAGATGCTATTAAAATAGCACAAATGGATTTCACCGTTGATGCCACACCACTATTTGCACGAATTAACGACAGAGAAAAAATCCTTAAAGACAAAAAATGCACATACCGCACCGATACAGAAGATGTATTAGGTATTGTTTCTAAACGGTATGAAATAGTGCAAAATGTAGAAGCATTTGATTTCTTTGACTATGCAGTTGGAGAAGGGCAAGCAATATATGAAACAGCTGGAGTACTTGGTAAAGGAGAGGTTATATTCATTACTGCTAAGATGCCTGATACTATTCGCATAGGTAAATCAGATGACATCATTGATAAATATTTATTACTTACAATGGGGCACGATGGTTCATTAGCAATTCATGCTATGTTTACTCCTGTGCGAGTTGTATGTAACAATACCTTATTGGCAGCACTGGCCGACAAAAGAAATGAAGGTAGAATAACTATCAAGCATACCAAAAAGGCACATGAAAAAATGTTGATAGCAAGAGAGCTTATGAACATCACTAATAAAACTGCAAATACATTTGCAGAAATGCTTAATCAAATGGTAGAAATAAAGCTAACAGAAGAGCAATTAGTAAGCGGGCTTGAATTAGTTCTCCTTACAAAGAAAGAATTACAAAGATTAGCACTTGTTGGTGATGCAACAGATAAATATCGTGAGGCAGAAGTACCAACAGCAAAGATTAAAACTTTAGATGAAATGGTTAAGTATTCATTTGAGGGACCCGGCCAAGAACTTGATACTTGTAAAGGCACTGCCTTTGGATTATACAACGCAGTATCAGGATATTACCAAAATTGGCAGAATTTCCGCACAGAAGAAAATAGAATGTTTAATAACTTACTTGGTGGCAATGCAACAACCATTAAGAAATCATTTAATGTTGCTTCGTTGCTAACACAATAATATGAAAGAAGAAGTAAGTCTTTATAACACAATTACAGGACTTTTTAAAACGCCATTAATAGTTCTATCCCCAAGACAGGAGGAAGGAATTAATTTGATGCGACGCTTTCTATATGATGCAGATACTGTTATATGGATGACTCCGGATGGAGAACGCATTCTGGAAAAATATGATGTATTCCATAGATTAGATCAAGCACCTGAAATATCTGTTTACTTACAAGATAATGCAGAGCGTGCGTGTACTATGATAATTGTTAATCATGAATTCCAATATATTGAGCAATATGATGAAACAACTTGGAAACTATTAATTGAAGAAATAGATAATGAAATAAGAAAACGCAGACAACATAAAATTGAATTAATCAATGCAAATGTTGTCGCGGGTATGAAACGAATAAAACCCGAATAATATGAGTAATTTATTAAATGACGCAACATTAGATTTTTGGAATATGCAGCAAATGCAAGCTGCTACGTTGGGCTGTAAGATTGAATTCGACGACCTTGGCACCAAATTAGTTGGTATTCTTAAACCAAGCAAGCCAGAATCTGGCAGAATATTTGGATTAGATTTTGTTCCTGATCCGGATCAAGCAATTGGTGACAGAATACCAGTAGATGATTATTTCATAGAACATTCTAAAGTTTGTATCTGTGAACATAATTCAAAGATATTAGAGAAGTTAAAAAATATGTTGGCACTCGATCAAACGTCGGCAAACTAAATAATAATATTTAACAATACCAGACTATCACTAATAACAAAACTCGAGCAAACAAGAGGAAAATCGATTATGAAATCAAATGTTGAATATATAGTGGCTGACGCTGATTTAAATACATTGGAACGGTTTAGTGGCAAAAATGCAGCATCTGTTGCAGAAGAAAGCTATGAAACTAATCCGCTATCCTATATTCTTGCAAGAAAGATTAAAGGAACAGACGGTCACAAAGATGAAACAGAAATAATTCGCCAAAAAGACGAACGGCCAAAGAAAGAAAAAACATATACTCCCTTTAGAAGGAGAGGAGAAGTTAATCCAAGAATGAAACAAACTGCATAACATATGGAAAAGAAATCAGACGAATACGACCACATAAATCCAGCACATTACAAACGCTATTCTGTTGAAGTAATTGACATGATGGAACGCATCTATGGGATAGATGCTACAATTTTATTTTGTGAGATGTGTGCATTTAAATATAGAATGCGAATGGGTACGAAGCCAAGCCAGCCAATTGATAGAGATATTGAAAAAGAGCAGTGGTATTTGGATAGAGCTGAAAAGTTAAAAGGGCAGATTGCTAAAGATGCATTGATAGATTGGGCTGGATACCTTAAAACTGGAGAATCTATAGCATGCCCATCACATTAATTATTTGTATAATAGTATATGTGATGTCAGCTTGTATTTCATTTGCAGCATTACTAAATAATTATTATGACGAAGATGGTGCCCCAATACTTAAATATGATATTACACGCATTATTTTAATATTTTTGCCGATTGCAAATACATTATTTGCAATATTTGTAATAATATTTATAAAGACTATTATAAAATTAAAAAATGACAATAAAAAACTACGATAAAATAGTTAAAGATGTTATTGCAAGCGTAACAGAAAGAGAACAAAACGAATTACTGAAATCATTTAAAGATAATAATATGAGTGACATGGGATTTTATAATGACAATGCAGAAGCCACATTAAAAACAAGATACAAACAAATGGTAGCAAAACCAAGCCCGCAAGAAGGAAGAATACTAAAAGTATTTGACTGGATGGCGGCTGCAAATATAATAAGAAAAAATAGAAAAGGATTATATTATGCAGGGCTATTAAAAGATTATAAGAATAATAATACTTGCATATATACTGGTGGTGCACCCCAAAATCCAATATATGATGGTATATTGTTAGCATCATATACAGATACGCCAATATTAGTTGATGAAAACAGTAATTATACTGAATGTTATGTTGAAATATCTGAGTTTGATGCTAAAGAACTATCAACATATACTAAATGGCCAGATAAAATGGTAGAATTAGTGCAAGCAGGTACAGATGCACCACTACAGAATGCAACTGCACAAAACGAAAAAACACATGCTTATGTTAAAACGCATAGTGATAATATAATGCCAGAAATTAAAACAGAAATGCCAATAGTTAACGGCAGACAAACATTTGCTGACGATGGATATTGGCATTTATTAAACAATCAAAATAATTAAAATATGGAAACAGAAACCACATTAAAAAAATATTATGTGTCGTCGTTTGAACAACACACATATGACACTACATATGTAACAGTTAAGGCGCATAGATATAATATCAGCAGTAGAATTGAATTTTTGGTGCCCGGTGATGGCGCGTGGCAAATAGTCGCAACATTCCCTCTCAACTGCTATGTAATTGAGCAAGAACATATGGAGTTACACATAACTCAGAATTAATATGTTTTGGCTAGGTCTTGCAATTGGTATAGTTATTGGAATAATTATTACCATAGGTTATTATATATGCGGTATATAAAATAAACAACAATGAAGAATAATTAAATTTAAAAAGCAAATAAAATGGCAAAAAAAATTACATTGGAAGATGCAATGGATTATGGAACCGTGGTAAACGGAGAATCTATAAAATTGAGTGAATTAACAAAAGAACAATTAATACTTGCGTGTGCTGAGCAAATGGAAGTTATTAATGCAATACAAAACATATTTGATGCAGGAACTAACTTTATTGACGAGTATATGGATGCAGATATCGGTACAATGGAGTTACTCGAAGATGAAGATGAAACAGAAAGTTAAAAATTTTCAATGATATTTGATATTTTTAAAACATGAACATATATATTACTAAAAATAAACAACTTTAAACAAAAAAGGAAAAAACGAATGAAAAGAGTACAGATTTTATTAGCAGCGACAGCCATTTTTGCATTTGTTGCTTGCGGGCCAACTGCCAAAGAAAAAGAAGCTGAGCAAGCAAAAATTGATTCAATTGAATGTGTAAAAGCAGATTCTATTGCAAAAGCTGACTCAGCAACACAGGCAAAAATAGTGGCAGATTCTCTTGCCAAGGCTGATTCACTTGCTAAGCTTACGAAAAAAGGTAAGAAATAAGTAGTAACATGCTATTAAAGAAGAGACTCCATTGTTTGGGGTCTTTTTTTTGATATTTGAAAATATTTCATTACCTTTATAACATGACAGAAACTTTAGAACAAAAAGCAAAAAGATTTGCGTTAAGACAAGTATTTGACACGCATCATCTTTATGATGGGCAACCGTACAACATTCATTTAGAGCAAGCAGTCGAATTTGCTTATAAATATAAGCATTTAGTACCTGAAAAAGACTTTGATGCAGTTGTAGCTGCGGTATGGATGCACGATAATATTGAAGACAATAGGGCGAATTATGCGGAAATTAAAACAGAATTTGGTAAAGACGTTGCGGAATTAGTATATGCTGTAACAAATGAAAAAGGCAGAACAAGAGCAGAACGAGCAAATGCTAAATATTATATTGGTATTGAAAGATTAGAATATGCAACGTTTGTAAAGTTATGTGACAGATTAGCAAATGTTACTTATAGCAAAGCATCTGGCAGTTCAATGTTTAGAAAATATAAAACTGAGCATGATAAATTCGTGCATTATTTGTACGATATCAAATATGATGAAATGTTTAGTGAATTAGAAACTATATTATTATGAAAACAAAACTTTATATTTGCAATAAATCCGGAGTTAGGCAAGGTTGTAAAACATCTTGCCCCCATGGTATTCCGCATGAATTGATATATGATCCCAACTTTCCGAAAGACGGTTGCAATCATACTGCGGAATGCTATGGTGAACCAGATATAATGGTAAGGTGTATGCCATATAAACCAACAATTAATGCGGATGCAAAATGAATTGCACTTTAGACTTACAAACTCGCACTTATACAATAAGCGAAAAACCTACCAATATTATAGTGATTGGTGATATACATGGTAAGTATGATACAATTAAAATGCTTAATAAAAGTAATAACTATGCTATTATAATAGTTGCAGGTGATTGCGGGTTTGGATTTGATCACATTGAAAAGGACAAATCATTGTTAAGAAAGCTGCAAATACTATTTTCTGAGCAAGGCAATCAACTATTCTTTGTGCGTGGCAACCATGATAATCCACATATGTTTAATGCTGCATTGCACGACTATCCGCATGTACATCTTGCTGCTGACTATTCTATTATCAATATTGAACCATTACTTATGGAAATACTATTAATTGGTGGTGCAATATCCATTGATAGAATATTGAGAATATATGGTAAATCATATTGGCCAGATGAAGACTTTCCATTTAATCCTGAAATATTAAATCAAATCAAAGATATAGATTATGTGGTTACGCATGATTGTTGTGAACCAATGATTTACATTCCAGGTAATATTGACCATTGGCTTAATGGCGATGGTAGTTTGCAACAAGATTTAGATAAGTCGCACAAGAAAATAAGAGACACATTTGATATTCTTGCAACTAATAATAAAATCAAATATTGGATATTTGGTCACCACCATAAGCATCTAATTGGTAAGTATGATGATATCTATTTTATTGGCTTAAATATTGAGGAATATCATACTTTATGGAAAGATTTTGATTTTTGATAATAATTCCCGTTTGGCATACTTATATGGTATTTTAATCGGGGATTTTATGGAAAGTTTATATAACGCATTGCTACAGATTAGGTTATGGATATTAACATTTTTTAAGTCAAGAAAACTTAAAAATGACGCACCACAAGAAAAGAGTGGGTATATTTTAAAATTCTATGACGAATTTGATGCAGGTGTATTAGATAGGACTAAATGGGAATCCTTCCCTAATTGGGGAAGAATACATGAAGATACTCCCAATATATACTGTGACGATGCAAATACAGTAGTCAATACTAATCTTGAATTAATAGCAGACAATGCTGACTTTATTGTTAGCATAGGTGACGAAGACTACAATATAGATTATACTATTGGATTAATAGAAAACTACCAATATGCATTACAATTAGATAATTCATTTGGTTATTACGAGATGCGGTGCAAAATACCAAAAGGATTTGGAATGTGGCCCGCATTTTGGTTATGGCCTATTGATTGTTGGCCGCCCGAAATAGATATTTTTGAATTTTGGACGGATGACGAATGCAATTGGTTTAATACTAACTATCATTGGCTAGATAGAGATGACAACCACAAACAAAAACCATATACTCATCACATATTAAAAACCAATCTATCAGATAATTTTCATTTATATGGGCTTGAATGGACAGATAAATATTTGAAATTTTATTTTGATGGCATTCTAATTAGAAAAATAAATGTTGAGGAACACTCAGTTATGAGATTAGTTATTAATAATGGCCTTGACCTTGAAAAAATTGAAAACGATGACCTTCCAAGCACTCTTGAAGTAGATTGGGTACGATATTGGATAAAAACCAAATAGAATACTATTTATTATAAAATTAAAGGAGAAAAACAATGAAACGACGCAATTTTAATGAAATGGATTACATTAAAGTACTTGAATCCAAAATTGAAGCATATAAAAATATTATGAAGGCCGCAGAGCTTTCTGATAAATTAATTAGTGACCCTTTTGCAATTGAAGCAAAAATTAAAGATGTAGTGGAAGAAATTGCACCAATTAAAGATGTAGTGGAAGAAATTGCACCAATTAAAGAAGCACCACAACCAGTAAAAATAAAAGTAGAAAAGGCATCTAAGAAATAATAAAAATATTTATATGTGATGCAAAGCTAGCATAATATTCTACTAAATTAAAATTTTCTTGGTTTTGTGAAATTTTTTACTTATATTAACACTGTTATTTTGATACAGACATAAAATTATGCCAAAATAGCAAAATTCCAAGTTTATAAAAATATTTTGAAAATTTTCCGATAAAAAGTCATTTCTACCAGAAAACTTCATATATATTATTGTAAACAACAACAAACTAATGTTCTTTGATTAATAGTATTTAAGGTGGCAACTTGCTGAGTTACTTCAACACATATGAAAACAACACTTAGCATTCTTTTTCCCCTAAAATTATTTAAATATTTACAAGTGGCAATAAATGAGTTACTTCAAAATCAGACGCGGGCTTTAGTGCCCGCACCCAAAAGCCTCATTTTACCATTCCCTTGTACTGATATTTGCAAGTAGCAATAAATGAGATACTTCGGTTCTAATTGGTTCAACTCCAATAGAAGCTCCCTTCGGGGTTGGCTTTTAAAAAAACTCATTTAAATATTCTCTTGCGATGATATTTGTGGTAGTGACACGTTGAGTTACTTCAATCTGTAAATTTGACAAAAACACTCAACAACAATTTCTCCACAAAGATTTTAGAGCCACCATTGACGCCAAGCGACGATGGTGGCTTTTTTATTGCAGAATTATATCCTATGTTAGGGCAATAAGTTTCTAACTTGATAAACAAACATAAACAATTATTAACCTTTTAAGCACAATTAAAATGGCAAAATTTAACCAAACAAAAACAGGACCAGCAATGGTAAACAACTATGCCGGTGGTGAAGCTTACGCTATGACACCAGAACTTGCATTTGCATTCACACTTATGACTTCCTTTGGCGAAGACCAAGCATACCGTGGTTTTGACCAATTGGTAAAAGATTTGGAAGCATATGTAATTAACTCTAAGGATGTTGAATTTTTAGCTAAATCTGCAGTGTTTGCTCGTAAAGAATTCGGTATGAGGTCTATTACGCACGTGGTAGCTTCTATCCTTGCAAAGCATATTGCTAAGCAATCTTGGGCAAAGGAATTCTATGCTGCAGTTATTAACCGTCCAGACGACATTACTGAAATTCTTTCTTACCACCTTGGCAAGAAACAAAAGGTTTCAAATGCTATGAAGAAAGGTTTGGCAAAGGCATTCAACCAATTCGACGAATACCAATTAGCTAAGTATCGTGGTGAAAACAAAGGTATTAAGTTAGTTGACGCAGTAAATATGCTTCACCCAGTGCCAACTGAAAGGAATGCGAAAGCATTAGAAAAACTTATCAAGGGTGCATTGAGTGTAGGTACATCTACTTGGGAAGGTGCTTTAACAAAGGCAGGCCAAACTGCTGAAACTGAAGAAGAACTTGTAATCAACAAGTCCAATGCATGGAATGAACAAATTGCATCTAAAAAGATCGGTTACTTTGCTTTGCTTAGGAACTTAAGAAACATCATGCAGGATGCACCTACTGCAATTGACGCTGCATGCGAAATGTTAGTTGACCCAAAATTAATTAGCAAGTCACTTGTATTGCCATTCAGGTTTGTTACTGCTTACGATGAAATCGCTAAGCTCCGGTCTACTGATTACAATGCTAACAAAGTATTAAATGCTATTAGCAAGGCTATGGATATTTCGGTATCCAATGTGCCAAAGTTTGAAGGTAGAACTCTTGTTGTACTTGATGAATCCGGCTCTATGTGCGGCAGGCCAATTGAAATTGGTTCTTTATTTGCAGCAGCATTATTCAAATCTAACGGATGTGATGTAATTACATTCGGTGGCGATGCTCGCTACAGAACTGACATCAAGCAAATTGATTCAATTATGTCAACAAAACAACAGTTGAGTCGCACTCCAGGTGGTAGCACAAACTTCCACTCTATATTCCAAAGAGCTAATAAAGCATATGACAGGATCATAATTTTGTCAGACCAGCAAGGCTGGGTTGGATATTATACACCAAAAGCAGCATTTGCTGAATACAAGAAGAGATATAATTGTGACCCAATTATTTACTCTTTTGACTTAAATTCCTATGGTACAATGCAGTTTCCAGAATCTAAGGTTTATGCATTAGCTGGATGGTCCGATAAAGTATTTGACATTATGCAATTACTTGAAACCGACCGTAAAGCTTTCATCAATAAAGTTAAGTCGATTTCATTCGAATAGTTAATATGGGGTAAGAAATTGCCCCATATTTTTTTCTTAAAATTTTCGATTTTATTATTTTTGTAACTATATATAACAAAATAGAGTTATATAAATGATAACAATTAAATTACCATATAATACAACTGATAAGTTTTATACAAAATTATTAGAATTGCGTAAGCAACAATCATCTGTGGTTAGGTTTAGCTTTAATAGATACCATGACGGAGTTAAACAAAAAGAAATTCGTAATAGATGCAAAAAATTAAATAATTTTGATAAATTAAATTCGTGGCTATTACAATGTGGCATCATGGAAGGTGCACAATTATATACGAGATTTAAACATAAACCAAATATCATATTTGGTAGTAAATTTAATTTCAATCAGCGCATTAAAAATAAAATTACAAAAGAAGAATATCAATTAACTCGGTTATTACCGTTAAATGTTCAAGGAGCCACGTCATGTGGTAATAGAAATTTTGAATTAAATATTATTGATGAAAATTTTATTTTATTTAAACCAAATAGGAAAGAACATTATATTTTACATTTACCTAAACTACGCAGCAACATTAAAAAACAATTATTTAAACTTCAAGAATTAGTAGAATTAAAACAATTGTCATACTCAATTAAATTGTCTGATAAATATGTTGCAATTTCATTTAATTTACCAAATGATAATACAATTAAAAATAATAAAACTTGTTATATTGGTATAGATTTAAATCCAGATAATATTGGGATTAGCATTTGTAATTATGAAAATGATAATCATAAAATAATCTGTACTAAAATGTTTGATATATCCCAAATATTTAATAAATTTGTTGCATTAAATGAACCATCTTATTCAATTAAATCAAAATATTATCAAAATAAATTGCAATTTGAAACTATTGAAATATCAAAACAAATAATTAAATTAGCAAAACAATATAAAGTAAGCAATATATTTATTGAAAAATTAGATTTTAATGCTAAAGTTGCAAATACATTTAATAATATTGGTAATAGAAAATGCAAAAACATATGGAAAAGAGAATTATTTATAGAACAATTAAGTAAGAGATGCAAGATCAATAGTATTGCAATAAACAAAATACGCCCGGCATATACGAGTTTTATAGGAAATATACAATATAATTATGCTGATTCAATCAATGCAAGCATTGAAATTGGTAGAAGAGGATATGAATTAAAAATAAATAACAATACTGATAGATTTTATCCAGCTATTGTAGCAAAACACCAATGGAAGGAAATGGCTGCTACTGCAAGTACTTGGAAGAGTTTATTTAGTAAAATAAAAAACTTGAAATTGAAATATCGAGTTCAGCTTGAAGATGCACTTTCAGTGCATAAACATGCTGTTTTTAGTTTAAATCATGCAATAAAAAGCAAAGTCAAAGTTTATAATTTTGATAATGTATTGATGATTTAGATATTTTAGCAAGATCAAAAGTTTTGAATATTATTGTATAGCATCAAAATTTAAATTAAAAATGAAATATGTGCAGGAAGAGAACTATTTGCAGCATTCAACAAAAATGTTGCATTTAGTTCTTTTTTTTATGAATATTTTTTTGTATGTTTGTGGTAATTAATCCATTAAAATCAAATTAAATGAATCCAGCCATTGGGGTGAAAGTCTTCACCGTAAGTACCAGTCCTTCCAACGATGATCTGGGGATGAACTAACAAGTGCAATTAAAATATGGAGTGAAGCACACCCAGAGTTCTATATTCTTGACGTTCAGTGTGCAACTTCTAAATTTTTGTGCATAGTCACTATCAAATATGAAATGCCTTATTAAAATAAACCAATAAAAACAAACAATGTCAACAAATTTTAACAATGATTACAGCGACGATGTTCGCGATGGATTCAAACCATTTAAGAAAATTATTTGGTGGGTTATCGGAGTAGTAATATTAGCATCTGCTATAGGATGGGTTACTACGAGAAGCAGCAGAACAATAGATACTGCGTTTACTCAATATGAGGAATTCCAAACCTTATATAATACTTGTCAAAAGCTCAATACAGACTTATGTAATATGCGAGAATTGCCAGAGAAAGATCAAATGTTTGAACAATTCTCGAAAGCACAGCGCATTAATACTTTAAAAACTCAACTTAACAGGTGGGTTGAAGACTATAACGCAAAGTCTAAGATGTGGAACAGAGATTTATGGAAGTCCAAAACACTACCATACCAATTATCTGTTGATGAATTTAAATGTTACGCAAATTAATTAATAATCAAATAAAAACAAAACAAATCAAAATGAAAAAAGTAATTTTTATGGCACTTTTAGCAGTGCTGTTTATGTACGGATGTGGACCCAGAAATGCTTCTCGTGCCACCGTTGAAAACAACACATCGGCACTTGATGAGCAAGCAAGATGCGAAGAAAACCAAAAACGATTAACAAAAGTGCAACCATCACCAATGTTAGATTGGTCTCTTGAACGGGATAATCTCACTAAACGATTTCTTTTACAGAATGACCGCACGGTTATGTTTTATATGTATATTTTCAATGAAGGCGTGGCAGACCCAATTGGTTATTACCAAGTAAATAAGGTATCTTCCGTTAATAGCCAGCTTACTAATACTGAACAAATTATAAGCCTTAGCTCAACAGCTCACGTATATGTAACAGTTCCATCACCAGCGGAAGACAGGTCTTATGGAACTAATGGTGATGGCGTATTTGGATTCACTCCAGAAGATGTTTATATTGAGCACAATATGCATTATATTGTAGCAACTGTACCATTAACATTTAGATCGCCGGCCATCAAGCTTTACAATATTAATGTAAAAGATGCAGCATCATTAAAGGTATTGATGGATAAAATAGACGCAGCTGCCGCAAAACTTAATAAGTAATTCGAAACATCATAATTAACATATATATTAACTAAAACAAGCAAACAAATGGTATTATCAATGTTAGCAAGTGTTCTGTTAGCTTTTGCTTTAACAGCAGCACAAATTAAAATCACAGCAATTATTGTAGGATTAATCTTACTTGCAGTGTGTTACAAATGGGTCTTTTGGCTATTTGGTATAATTTTTGTACCAGAAACCAAGCGTGCATTAGTGACAAAGAAATGGGTTCTTTTCGGCACCGATAAGAGCTTGAAGTCTGGACAGGTTTTTGCAACCGGTAAACAGGCGGGTATCCATGCAGAACTTTTACCTCCTGGTATGAAAGTTGGATATTGGCCGTGGCAATACAAAATTGAATTCCTTGACCCTGTAATTGTGCCGACTGGCAAATTAGGTGTGGTTACAGCACGAGATGGTAAGCAACTTCCTGATGGTGTATTCTTGGCACCATATGTAGAATGCAACGACTATCAAGATGCAATTACGTTCTTAGATAATGGCGGATATCGTGGTAAACAAACCAGGATGCTATTACCAAAGACATATATTATTAATACACGAGTATTTGATGTTAGAGTTGTCGATATGGTTGTAATTCCTGAAGGCAAAGTTGGTATTGTTACCACGCAAGCAGGAACACCAATGCCAACCGGAGAAATTGCAGGCCCTATTGTGGGTGGCCACAACAGATTCCAATTAGTGGATGAATTCACGAGATCTGGTGGTATTAAGGGTTTGCAAGAAGAAGTGCTCACGCCAGGTACATATTTGATTCATCCTGAATTTGCAACCGTTGAAACGGTAGATATGACTCTTATTCCTGTTGGTTGGGCGGGGGTTGTTATTTCTTATGTAGGTAAGAAAGGTAATGACACATCCGGTGATGAATTCAAACATGGTAATATCGTCCTTGAAGGAGAAAAGGGTGTATGGTCAACAACTAAAGATCCGGGTAGGTATGCAATTAATCCAAAGACTACATCAGTCGTTCCTGTTCCAACTACAAACATCGTATTGAATTGGGCAGATGCGCGCACGGAGTCACATAAACTTGACCAAAACTTGTGCACCATTACAGTACGTTCAAAGGACGGTTTTAAATTTAATTTGGACGTGTCGCAGATTATCAACATTTCAAATGTTGAAGCACCTAAGGTAATTGCACGGTTTGGAACTATTCAAAACCTTGTTACACAGGTACTTGAACCTACAATTGGTAACTATTTCCGTAATAGTGCACAGAACTCAGATGCTATTGATTTCTTAACATCACGCGCAGAAAGGCAAATGCAAGCAAAAGAACACATCAACGCAGTACTTGACAACTATAATGTGGTTGGTGTTGATACACTTATTGGGGACATTAACCCACCGCAGGATCTTATGGATACGTTAACTAAACGTAAGATTGCTGAACAGGAAAAAATTACATTTGGAATGCAGAAGCAGGCACAGGCAGAACGCCAAGCATATGAAAGTGCCAAATCCAATGCAGACATGCAACCACAGATTGTGCAGGCAGAAAGAGGTGTTGATATTGCAGAAAAAATTGCTAATGCAAAAGTAAAGACTGCAACAGGGGATGCTGATTCAAAGACTATTAATGCTAAGGCAGATGCTAATGTAAGAACAGTTAATGCTGAAGCAGAAGCTACAGCTACACTTGTTGTAGGTAATGCAAAGGCAGAGGTTACAAGTAAAGTTGGTACTGCAGAAGCCGAAGTTGCAAAGAAGAAAGTCGATGCAATGGGTGAACAGAACTATGCTGGAGTATTGAAAGTTCAGTACTTTAGTGAAGCTATTAAAAGCGGTAATGTTGCTATTGTACCTAAAATCTTAGTCAATAGTGGAAATGATGGTAATGGTGGTACGGGCGATCTTGTTACTGCATTACTTGGTGCTAAAGCCCTTGAGAGTATGGTGGATGACACCGTTGAGATTGCTGACGTTAAAGAAAAGAAATCTTCCAAATAGTCTTAATCCTATCTGATTAAGTGGTGGAGGCCAGAAACAGCCCCAACGGTAGCATAGGTAGATTTAATTGGTAAAATCCCTTCATTTTAGGAGGAAGATGGTGGTTCGATTCCACCTCTATGCACAAACAATAAACAATTTAAAAACTGCACGATGAAAAAATGTAAAATATTTTTGAGGTCAGATTCAACTATAATACAAGATGATATTAATAAATGGATTAGTGCAAACAATATTGATATTGATAGTTGTGAAGTGCTTCAAAGTTGCATGGCAAATTATATTGTCATTTCAATTTGGTATAATTACTACAAGCAGGATGTTAAATTAGAAGTAATGTGCGACACAGAAGCATTTCCAAACCTTTCATAACAACCAATTACGCTTAACTAACGGTAAATATAATTAAAATGCGTTGTGTCGCCAACTAAATGCACACTATCAATATCTAATTGATTCATGGGTATGTATGGAATATGCATGTTATAATGATAATCATATACATAGATTGAGCTGGGCAATGGCTTTTTGCAATATACAATGTATAATTTATCAGAACAGGATGTGAATAATAGCAGTAATATTAAAATATATTTTTTTATCATAAGTTTCTAACAATATGTATATCAATATTAAAATTAATTATAATATTGCGTTGATCAGCAAAACTTAATTAGACGTATTTTAACACGATCTGACAAGCTCAAAATAGAAGATGATACCTAATACTTATTCAAATAGAACGTCGAGCATATCTAACCAAACAGTCCCAAAATCAAATTGAAATGGAATTATATTACATAGATTACGAAACCAAGATTTATCCTTGTACTTGCCATGACTGTGCGTTAATGGTAGATACCTTTGAAGTTGGAGGAATTAAGGAGGTTGAGTTTACATTCATGAAAACAACCAACAATGAATACAAAGAAGGTTGGCTGAAAAGAGTTAAATCAATTATTAAGTATTTGCGTACAGGAAAGCTGGAAGGACCGGTTGTTAGTCTCACGTGCGAGAAAGCTGAAGAATTAAATAAACAATTACAGCAGTTCATTGAATGTAAAGTAACTACTGTAAAATAGCATGATAATCATACTATTTCACAGTCGTACGGTGATTGTGCTTGAATATCATATAATTTAACAATAAAATTGCGATGCTATCAAGTTTAATTGCATTGTTATTATTGTAAATATTAGAACAAATTATGAGGGCAGATTTAAACCTAGCATCTGTTAACAGCAAGAAAAATATGCATTATAATTTAAGAATACGTGATGCTAAGTGTGGTTATTCTTTAAATATTATCTAAATTGTTTGGAAATGTCGGAAAAATTTCGTACTTTGCTTCCAAATATAATACTAACCTAAAAAGAATAAATATGAAAAATTATCCAAACATTGTAACAGCAATTCATGAACATTTAAAAAATGAACGTTCAGTTTATAAAGTATGCAAAGCAACAATTACTAACCAAATTGGTAAGCAAGTATATAGATTTTATCTAGATACTGATTGTTCTGCAAGAACTTTATTTAGAATTAAGAAACGAATAATGAATAAATTCGGAAATGCTGCTGGCACTGTAAACTTTACTTGGGCATCAGCATCACCATGGCCTGATTGTGTATATGTGCATTCATATAAAGGGCAATTTGAAGGTCCAGCCTTTGATCTTTATATTTAATAGTTTTAAAATTGCGTAAATTATAAATAAAATATTATGTGTTTCACAGTACATTTTGACCACCAAGAGGCATTAACTGCTACTAAAAATATAGTTTGCTATAAAACTGGCCTTAAAAAAGGCTCAAAGTTTGAATCATATTGGAACGAGCATATTTATATTAAAAGAAAATTACAACCACATATTGAATTAGCAACCAATGTGCTTTCTATCATCCACGGGTACCATTCATTTACAACAAAAAAACGAGCTGTTGCGCAACTAGCTGTTGCGCAACTAGCAACAACTGAAATACTTGTTAAATGCGTTATACCGAAAGGTGCATTATATTATTATAACCCAGATGCAAATGAATATGTATCAAGCACAATTATCTTTAAAAGATTCTTAAAAATAGCAATGTTATTAAATAAAATAGAGAATTATTTAAAAAGGAAATAATTGGCATCGCACAGACAATATAATCACAAAAGACCACTTTCTGATTTTTGTGGTGCACTATGCGAAATTCAAATGGCTGGGTTTAACCCTATTGCGGTAACACAGCTATATTTTGAAGATACTTTTGTATTTAGCACAGATGTGGAAGCATTAAATGCATATAAAGAAATGGAAGAGAACAAGGCAAGACCGCGATATAAAAGAGTTGTTGGGTGGTGGCTTGGGTTAAAGGATTTTAAAGAATCAGTTAGAATATATGAAACAATGTCTTCGTTTGCACCAATTAAAGTAAAAATATATTGGCTATGATTGCAACTAACAATGATACAGCGGCAATTGACACGTGGATTACTTGGCGAACTACTGCAACAACAGACTCAACTCCAACAGATTATGCAGATACATCAAGTGATTGGCAAACTCAATATGTTTATGAAACCATACAGTATGCGATTGATCAAACGTTGCTACTTTATAAAGATAAAATTAATAAACCGCAGCAATGCATAGCAAAACTGCAAGATACTAAATATAAACAAGTTATTCCAAAAAGAATACTGCGAATGCATAAAAGACCATTTAATAAAAATTAAATATGCCATACAAACTTAAAGAAAAAAACTATACTGCAAAAGAAATATATGTAGTAATCAATGCAAATATTAAGTATCTTACATATAAGCAATTTATTATTTTGCATTGGTGGGTATTGTTTAATAAGCGCAGGGCAAATAAATTTGTTGCAAAAATAAATAATGGCATGGCTGCAAACTTTGCATTCAAATTTGCTAAAAAGTTTTAATATGAGAAAGCGCAGAGAAAAAATACATAAGCATTTAGTTGAGCCTGAAGAGCCGAAAGGTTTTTATTGGGAACGTGATTTGCCCGCAGATATTGTCAAATGGGCCAAAGACAAATTAGATTATATCGTATCACCAGAAGGGCTTGATTTAGAATGTGTTGATAACTTTAGGGTGTGCAAAGTTGGCGTACCTGAACAGGAAGAATCATATAATAACCAAGTCAAAGATGGCTGTTGTGGCTCATTTGATAATGAGTTTCTTGGCCCGGATGGCTGGTATTATATGATTGGATGTAACTATGGTCACTAATTATTCTATATTAGCATTATCTGGAGTAATTGGCTTAATACTATCTAACCAAGCTTTATCAAACGCAATAGTTGTTTCATCATCTATTGTGGCTTCTGTTGGAGTGGCTGGTTTTAATTCATCTAATAATTGAATACTAATGGATACTGCTGGAACTTCTTTTGCTGATTTAGTTTCGCCACCGTTGTTACTAAAAGAAATATTCGAAATGAATACTAAACTTGCAATTAATAATACTTTTTTCATAACTTTTTGTTTTTTGTGTTTATAAATTATTTTATTACTATGGCTAGAACAAGTATCATACCAAAAATGATAATATGCAAATATAGCAATAAGACAAGAAGATTTTGCTATGAAATTGTACGTTAAAATATCGAAGTGTACATTATCGTACGCAACACATAATCCCAAAAATCCACAAATTTATGGATGAACAGGAATATAACCAATGGTGCCAAGATAATGGATATAGTAGAGATGATGTATGTACTGTTAGCGGTCACTTATTAAATGAAACTGAAAAAGCTTATTTATTAAATGCAATGTTAATATATTATGAAAATAAATTATATATGGTTAATGATGTGTGGCTTCCAAAATCAGTAGTTTTATTAAATTATAGTTGGGAAGAATACTTCATAGCAACATCTGTTGCGTTCATTATTAAACGATATTGGATAGATTTAATTGCCAACGATTCAAAAACTATTAAAGTGCAAATATAATGGCACACATTCAATTTATAGCAGAAAAAGAAACAGATAAAGCATATGGTGGATATGAATTAACAGTAACATTTGATGGTTCATGCTATTATGTAACACCCGAAGGGAATGATAAATTAGTTTGGGTTGCTAAAAGCTTGTTGCCAAATATGGTATTAGCATCACCACTTATAATAGCTGATATTGCTGATTGGATTGCCGAACAAATAGTAGAAAAGCATAAATTAGTAGTATGGAAACAATCCGATACAATATGGTCTATTAATAAAGCAACATATGATGAATTAATGGATGAAATAAATAATGAGTTGGAAGATGAAACAACTAAATAACGAACAAATAGCTGAATTAGAGCAGTTAAAAGAGGAGCTTGAAGAGTTAGAATATTGGATAACGCAACCAATAGAACGAATACTTAAAGAAGCCCCATTAAGAATGCTTGAAACCTTTTTACAAAGTTGTATTGATGATGCGGAATATGAAATATGTGCACCCATAAGTAAAGCAATTAATTATAGAAAAGAAGGCAAGCCGTTTACAGTAACAGCAAAAGAAAATAAGCACGAATATGAAGTATCAACCGTTGTTTCTTAGCTTTAAACAAAGCAGAAAAGCATATAATTTAATAGATTTTCTTATTAAAGATATGGAATCTGATATATGGTACTATTCAAAATGGAATGGTATTCCGGATTGCCGGGTATCTAAAAGCTGGATAGATAATGAACTGCAAGGCAGTTATAAAAAGATAAAATTTAGCTTTTGGCCGCCGACTAAAATGGAAATATTAGCACGGGAATTAAATAATATGCTTAAAATAGAAGATATGAAAATATTTAGAAAAATAGTATTTGATGATCATCATGAAATGATCAAATGGGTAAATAACAATATTGCAACCGTGCAAATAGTGCAAATAATAAGAACATATCACAATTATGAATATGAATTATTTTATTATGAACTACCGCAATAAATAACAATATGGGAACATTCATTGTCGTAATACTTGTATTAATACTGCTAATAATATTAGGTCCAGATATATCAGATTCATTTCCAGATAAACCAAAAAATAGATAATATGAACGAACCAATAACATATAGTGACTTGCTAATAGGCATAATAGCAATTGTATTAGTGTGTGTTGCAACTTGGTTTGCAGCCAAATATTATGATAAGTATCTACAATGGAAAAGGCATAATTATATGAGTAGACTATGCCAATGCAAGAATAAAGAGATATGGAGAGAATCTAGAACTGGCAGAGGAGTATGTGCTAAGTGTGGAAGATATGTTTAATAAATAATTAATAAAAAATATGACAACAACAGAATTAAAAACTATTTTATCTAATCATAAATTATGGTTAAATGGTAAAAAAAATGGAGTTTGTGCCGATTTAGGAGGTGTTGATTTAAGCGGTGCTAATTTAAGCAATGCTAATTTAAGATATGCTAATTTACGCGGTGCTAATTTAAGCTATGCTAATTTAAGATGTGCTAATTTAAGCGGTGCTAATTTAAGCGGTGCTAATTTAAGCAATGCTAATTTACGCGGTGCTAATTTAAGCAATGCTAATTTAAGCAATGCTAATTTACGCGGTGCTGATTTAAGCGGTGCTGATTTAAGCGATGCTGATTTAAGCAATGCTGATTTAAGCAATGCTGATTTAAGCAATGCTGATTTAAGCAATGCTGATTTAAGCAATGCTGATTTAAGCAATGCTGATTTAAGCAATGCTAATTTAAGCGGTGCTAATTTAAGCGGTGCTAATTTAGGCGGTGCTGATTTAAGCGGTGCTAATTTACGCGGTGCTAATTTACGCGGTGCTAATTTAAGATATACTAATTTAAGCGGTGCTAATTTAAGCAATGCTAATTTACAAAATATTTTAATTAATGAATTATCAGCGTTCATACCATTATCGTGCCCCGAGGAAGGAAGTTTTATTGCATTTAAAACCGCGCAGAATCATATTATTAAATTATTAATACCAGAAGACGCAAAACGGAGTTCGGCAACATCATATAAATGTAGAGCATCAAAGGCAAAAGTACTTGAAATTAGTGATGAACTATCAAGCATACAATCTGATTATGATAACAACTTTGTCTATGCTGTTGGTGAAACAATTGAAGTAGATAATTTTGATGAGTGTAGATGGAATGAATGCTCAACTGGAATACACTTTTTTATGTCTAAAGAACTTGCAAGGCAATATTAATAACATGGAATACAACGTAGACGAACAAGGTATTAAATATAATAGTGAAATGGTTTGCGCCGAGTCATTATTTAAGAATGGTAAAAGCATAAGAAAGGCAAGTGTAATGTATTTGGAAGATAATGTGATATGTGATTGTTGTGATGAAATAGCAACCTGCGCTATTATGAGTCCATTAGGACATTATACAATGCATATATGTGCAAATTGCTGCCAAGCAATAATAAATCTAATAAATGAATAATGATTACAGAATTACAATTGATATGCGGCAAACTTGTAAAAGAAACAGATAACGCATGGTGTGTTGAAGATTTTAAAGTATATGCTCAAAGCTTTGATACAGTAATATTAATATCAAAACAAGCATGGTTTCCTAAATCAGTATGTTACCCGCATCCTTCGAAGGATGATATGATAATTTTAATGGTGCCTGATTGGCTAATTCAAAAATTAATATAATGAATAATTAATATGAAAAGATACAGAATATCAAAAGACACATTCGCAGATAATCACGCAGAATATATAGCAGAATGCCAATCAGTGCCAACTGATATAGATTTATGGGAGCCAGTTCCACTAATTCATGGACATACGAGCAATCCAAAAACATATGAATATTGCTTAGCACAAATAGAAATGGATAAGGCAGAAACATTAGCAAAGACCCGCATCAGTACAGAAATTATTGAAATAGTATGATAACAATTAAAAACAAATAAATATGTGCTTTTTCATACCAAAAAATGCAACCAAGCAAATAGCAATTCAAGATATTGAATGCTATAAATATGGATATTATTATAAACAAAACAACCCAGAACTGTATAAACATGCATTTCTAACTCGGCCATTCTGGAGATATGTAAAGGGAATCAGCAAACAAATAGAAGTATTTGATTCACCTGTATTTGATCATATATGGTTTAAGAATAAACTGCAACCAACGGTTAAGCTTAATATTGATATAAAAGATAATGTAATATTGGATGGATACCATGCATATACTACATATGATAATGTAGTGGTAGCGTATGGGACATGCCCGCGGGTTAATATTAAAATCGGAAAATTTATAATACCCAAAGGAGCAGAATATTACCACAATCCAGAAATAGAACAATATGTGGCAACCCAAATGATATTTATAGATTTTATAGAATAATGGTAAAAGCAGAGCTACATGGTGAGTTAATAACACAAACAGAAAAAGCAATCCTGTTTGAAATAGCAATGATTTCATATTGTAATTATAGTGAAGATGCATTACATATTATAAGTATGGATACATGTCATATATATCTTGCACCACAATGGATAGCACTCAAACTATTAGATGACCATACGCTATTTAAATTAGAATTTTTTAAAACCCACCCAAAATTTCTTATAGATTGCAATCTTAATATATGGCCAGAAGTACCAATATGGTTTGCAGACCAACTATTAAATAAAAACAATAAACAACAAAACAATGGATAAATTTATATTAGTCGGCAATAGTGACATTATTAATTGTAATCACATTCGCAGATATTCTTTTAATAGTAAAGATAAAAATAAATTACAATTAACAGTATATTATACTGCAGATACATCTGATAATATCAATATACGGCAAGGCATACCAAAAGACTTATGGATTAAACACCTAATAAGGTTCTTAACTGGCGGGGATTCTTCTAAAATATATGATGTTGGTTGTGCAGCAGACGAACTATTAAAGACTGTTAACATGATGGAAGGCCCGCCAAAAGAAACAAAACCAATAATAGCTGATACGCAAAACATAGCAGAAACCTATGTACCTGACGTACCTATTGTGCATTAATATTGCAACCGAGCATGCCACTAATACAATTTGATTTTGATAGAGTATCAGACAAGGCATTTCACGTATGTAATAATATAATATTGCATTATGTCCATGAAGTTTATTTAATGACAGTCGGCAATCGCAGAAATGATATATGGGTGCCAATAAGCCAATTGCAAGATATTAATATTTGGATGATTAATGAACTATCAGCAGACATATCAGCTTGGCTAGCAGAAAGGCTTATAAAGAATATACCACTAATTTAAATCAAGCAAACATATGTACAATAACGTAAAATTAGGGCTAACGGAAGTGCAAGCAGCAAATATCCTAAAGAATATGGGATATAAAATAGAAATATATAAATATCCTAATGCGGAAAACCATTATGTATTTAAAGACTCTAATGGTGAAGAGCATACAGTGCAAACACTATTCGATAAAGTATTCTATAATTTCCTGCTTAACAATATGAAAGCAGAATAGCAATCGAGCAGACCTAACATTATGGCATACATAACTATTAATTATAGTATAGAAACGGACCTGGCATATAAAGTATATACTAGCATCTTTGTATTTATTAAAAAAGCAACCTATTTTAAATATTTATTGCCAAACCACGAAGATATATGGATACCCAAAAGCCAATTAAAAAATATAAATACGTCTAATGAAGCAAAAATAATTCAAGCAATAATAACAGATTGGTTGGCAGAAAAGCTAATAGCAGATTATAACCTTGCAGCAAAATAGCTTATGATTGTCAAGCAGAAATTGCAACCAAGCAATCCTAATAACTAATATATGCAATGGTTTGTTTATATAGTAGAATGCAATGATAATACCTTATATACAGGTATAACTAACAATATAGAGCTGCGCATACAAAAGCATAATACAAAAAAAGGAGCAAAATATACGAAAGCAAGACTGCCAGTCAAACTAATATATAATCAAGAGTGTGCAAGCAAATCGGCAGCCCTAAAAGAAGAATATAGAATCAAGCAACTAACAAAAAAGGAAAAGCTAGAATTAATAAGAAATTGCAACCAAACAACCCCAATATATGAACAAGGCAGTACAAATAACAATTATTGAAACAGAAGACTGGACATCCAGCACTCCAATAGGTAGGTATATTGTTATAGTAAAAGTAACACCAGAATTTATGCAGGAGCCAGAACATATTGTGAGCCACAGTGAAAAGGCAGAATATATAGCGCAAGAAATTAAAGAAGAATTCTTAAAGAAATTGCAACCGAGCAAGCCAACTACCACATATTAATAAAAACCTAGAAATTGCAACCAAACTATATAATTTGGAAATTGCAACCAATTACCTAATATACAATAAGGTAATAATATTATAGCAAATAACTAAATACCAAGAAATTGCAACCAACAAGAATTTGCAACCAACCAACTAATCCATACCGTATAAATGACAGTAGGTAAATAGTACAAATAGCCTGCTCCAGAAATTGCAACCAACGTAAAAATCAATAGGTTGGGGAGACGGAGGACGGTGTCTGGCTTGACTGTGCATCTTTATTCAAGCGTCTACCTAATAAGACCACGACCGACCTAACCATTTAAATTGCATAACCAGTTTTAGCTGTTACGCATATAGCGGTAACCACATAGCAATAATGTCGCGGATGCATATTATTCTTCCAGCCTAATTGCAGTAGGTAGCTCGTGTTTCTTCCATATGTTATATTATACGCTATATCTATTACACTAAATAGAACGTAATAGTTTGCGTTATTGCTATAGGTGTCCTGCACCCATCCCGGAATAGATTATTCCTCGGTGTCTGCACATTGCGTTAAGTTGCTTTAATTGTGTTAGAAAACTGCGTCTTTCATACTGTTGTTCTATTGTATAAGGTAAAGGTAGGAAGAATAGTTGAGATACACAAATTTAATTTTATGCTTCGTTAGTGTTGCTTGGTGTAGGTTTATATAGTGCTATAGAAGCATAGCAGATAGATTTGGTAGAGTGGTATATTATTCCTATATTTGTATATAACAAAATTAACCAAACAAATGAAAGTAAAAGTTGAAGAAACGGGTAAACCCGTATTGATCCCAATGTGTGATATGGAACCTGGGCAAATGGCAGTTGTTGTTGACGATATGGCCGGCGACAATAACAGAGACTCTATTATACTGCGCACAGAGAAAGCAATAGCTGACTTTATGGACCCTTTGCTCGATTGGGAAATAGACTGTGAATTCAAAGTGAGAATCCTTCCCAAAGGCACCAAGATTGAAATTACTGCATAACAAATTAACCCAAACAAATGAAAGTAAAAATTAAAGGAGAGGCTAAACCCGCATTGATCCCAATGTATGAAATGGTGCGTGGCCAGATCGCTAGAATTGTTGATACGTGCGCCGATAGTTATAACGGTTCTATCGTATTACGCAGTGAGAAAACTATTGTCGATTTAAAATCTCATCACGTAGATTGGTGCATGACATGCACTTATAAAGTAGAACTGTTGCCAGCCGGCACGGTCATTGAATTAACCGTTGAATAAAAAAAAATATGAAAGCAAAAATAGTAAAAGAGGCTGCGCCTGCAGTCATGAAGATGAATGAACTTAAACCAGGACAGGTCGCTAAGATCAATGACCCTGATATTGGCCCCCACCATATGGGCAAAGTTATACTACGGACACAGCATTCATTGGTTGATTTAGATGATCCAATTATAGATTTCTGCTTAGGAGCCGGTTGGGATGTAGAATTGCTCCCCGCTGGGACGGTTATCAAAATTACAGTCTAACTGATAAACGCAAGAAAAATGAATACAATCAAAGTTAAAAGACCCAAGGAACTTGTGCGGGACAAAAAATGAAAATTGGCAAATTTGGCCAGATTAAAGAGGGATTTTATAAAGACCATATTGTATTGCGTGCTGATAGCAGCATATGGATTGATTTGACAGACCCGGAATACAATTGGACTAATGGCATTACATATCCTGTTGACGCACGGATATTGCTGGTTGGCACCACACTTGAGTTGGTTATTGGTAATAGTGCCATCTAAGCATTAGTGCTAATTCGATTTTTTATTTTTGGAAGACTATATATTATAGAATAGGGTATCTGTGGTATTATACCAGCGCACCTTAATGCTAAGCTATCGTTAAGGGTTAATGCGGGTACATAAAGAGGCTAGCGAATGCCATTACGCTATATTAATGTTGCCGTAACAGCGGGTGCGTTAGTCCTGCTCGGGCCGTTGGTAGACAGGCGAAACGTTTTTTGTAGTGTGGCGGCTATAAATCGTATGGGGCCAGACTTAGATACGCTGGTTGCAGATCTAAGCATATACCACATTTAATGGGTGGCTTTATTATTTGGTAAGCAGGGTTGCCAGCCTTGTATGTTGCATATAATCATTGAAATATGCTAGTGTAACTCATGCAAGCAATGAGGTTTAGGTATAGCATGGCTACCAACTGTGTATGTTGCGCGTATAACATTTATAAAACGTGATAGTTTGCATGTTTGCTCGATAAAACATTGCATATACATTGCGCTAGCTGCATGAATTTTGAATCATCGGCTAGATATTTCTGTCTTTGGTCGTTGCATAATATGCTATAAAATACTATACACAATAGATTTATAGTTTAGAAGGGGTATTGGATATATTTTCGGCAAAATTTCTTAAAAAATATGATAATAAAAACTCAGGGCGCGCGGATATTTTTACTCATATAAGATAGTTCCTATGCTCGATTTGAATAGTATTTAGTGTGCGCATATAGCCGATATGGGAAAATAATCAAATAATTTCATTTCGCGGGATTTTTAATACTGTTGGTATATGTGCTTCGGTATTTGCTGGATTGCTACAGATATTTAGAAAAGTTTGATAAAAAAATGCCATGGTCGATAAAAATTAATTCGAGCGTTCTTATTGCGTTATATAATAGAATCGAAGTTATGGTTGGCGCGTGGCTGTATGCGTACGCATGTGCGTGTACATATAATATAGGTGCACCAAAAATAATTTGGTATTCTGGTATAATTTACTTACCTTTATTCTATAACAATAAAAGACAATTTAATATGAAAACAAATTTTAGACCTATTTACGAAATTGCTCGCGAGATAAGGAGTGATTGGAAAAACGTATATTATGGCGCCGTGCCATATTTGGATGCTATGCGTTCCATAACAAACATAACCGATGCTTATTATGCTGACTCAGCAAAAAGCGTTGTGTTGTATTTCCTTGCCAATGCCAATACCTGGAAAGGTGAGGTTGCTCGCAGAATTAAGAAAGAATTAAATGATATGTGCAAATACAGGTAATTAGATCTGCTCGACGTTCTTTTTATAACTATATTGGTATATAAACAAGTATGAACGTCGAGCAGATCTAACCTTATCAAGCTAAATTTTTAAAATAATAAATATCATGACAAAGAAAGAATTTAATGCATTAGCATTTGCTAACGGTTACGAACCCCGCTACAACGGAAAAGAAGGTACTATGTACTTAACTGCTAAGCCGGCAAGAAGGGTTACTGTGAATGCAAACTTTAAGAAGGAAGTAAAGGCACTTGACCTGGCTTTTACAGTAAAGTTTGAAACTGAATAGTGGCATTATTGGCATATAAAATAAATTAGGTAGGTTGAGAATTTCTTCCTACCTTTATCTTGTAACAATAAATAAATAAAAAACATGAAAACAAATTCAGTTAACGATTACGTTAGCTTTCTTCGCAAGAATGCTCCAACTTCCTTTTCGGAACGTGCGCTCAATAAGTATGTATATGGAATTGAAATTGCAGATGGCGGCACGTACAAGAAATATAAAGAATTGTTAAGACGTGCAGTAAGTAAGGGATTGGTTGAAGTTATTCATGTTACCGGAAAACGCCACAGGCTCGAATATAAATTTTCGACACAACCTTTGATCATGCCCAATTTTAGACACAGGGTGATGGAAATCCTTGGACTCAGGTATGGCGCGTATCTCAGTGTGTTTTCAGACCGGCGCAAGGGCAACAGGTTCCGTGTTAAGTTTTGGAATGAAGATGCTACTCCTGCACAAATGAACGAAATTGAGAAGTTAAGCAAGCATGTTAAGAAAGTCTATAGGTACAGTGGTTCGCTGTGTATCGTGCTTGATTGCAGAATGCGTGACTTAATTAATTACAATGATACATATATTACGCGTCTGGAACTGAGGGCAATGGTAACATACATTCCTGGTAATTGTTCACCTCTCCCGGCAAAGAAAGCTGAACCTGTAGATAAATTTGACTTTTTGAAGAAAGCACATGCAGAAGGCAAAACCATTGAACTGTATTTTGGAGAAAAATGGCAAACCATTCTAAACCCATTATTTGATGATGACTTCTGCAACTATCGCATTAAGTCAGATGATAAATTTGCTGACTTACAGAAAGCGTATGATGCCGGGGATAAAATTGAAGTTTTGCTCTTAGATGGTACTTGGTGTGATATTGTAGAACCAGGTTGGTCGCCAGAATACAAATATCGTGTTAAGACAGCACCAAAAAACATGCCTAAATCCGTTGCTAAAAGCAAAGAAAGCATCCTTGAAGAAATTGAACTGTTGGTAAAACAATTGCCAAAAGGCACTACTTGCAGACTGGTTCTCCCCGTTACTACAATTGCAACATATAATTATACATCATAATAGCATTAGCCACTCTATAATATGCAAATAGAGCAAAGGTAAGTAAAATTTTCGATATTATGTTAATGGTGTTGAATTTTTACTTACCTTTATATTATGGCATTGAAGGTTACAATAAAATGTAACCGTCCGTGGGGATAACGCGAAAATAATAACGCTGGAAAGTTCAATTCTTTCCCTTGCCACAAAGAACAAAATAAAATAAAATATGAAATCAGATTTAACACGCGCCGTAGAGAAAATTCTTAAAGCTAATAACAGTCCTTACTTTAGCATTCGTTATACGAATACTCCATGCTGGACTGGCAGACTTGGTGTTCATTACAGTATTGACCCCAATTGCAAGCCAATAATGCCACTTAATTTAATTGCTGCAAGGATTGCTGAATTATCCAGGGGCATTCACCACGCAGTTCAATCGAATCCGTTTACTATATCAGTTTATGTTGGCGAAGATTCTGGCTATCATATCGTTGACGAAGTAGCAATTGATGCTGGCAAACACTTCTTAATATTAGATACATTGCGAGCAGTAAGGGCTGCAGAAACAAGGAATGAACGCATTGTTACAGAAGGACTCGTAATTCCCAAAAAGAAAATATCTGGCGTAAGTACTGAAAAAGATGTGGTGGTTGAGGTGCAGAGTGGATTAGAAAGCTTTGACAATGCTATTAATGAAATTAAAGCTATTGTAAAACGGCTTCCGGTAGGAACTACTGTTAATATGGTTATCCCATATACTCAGCGGTTGAAGATTAACATTGAATGTAAATAATAGAGCATCAAACAAAGACAGCTTGCTTAAATAGCACAAAGAAAAATAAATTTGGTAGATTGAGAAAATGTTCTTATATTTACTTACCGTTTAACACAAACAAATAATTAAACAAATCCCATAACAAATGGAAAACACTGAAAGAGAAGCTGTAACCAGCACCGAAACTGTTGAAGCAACAGTTGAAACCAAAGTATCAACCCCGAAGGCACCTAAAGCCCCTAAGGCACCGAAAGCCATTGCTCCTGTTGCTGAAGTCATTGATACTCCTGCGGCAGTTGAAGCTGAAGCCCCGGCAAAGAAAAGGCGTGGAAAAACCCCAACCAAAGCACAGATCCATTCTGTTGCCGATGTCATTGCCTTTGTGAAAAACACTGCTGATGAAAAGGCCGTTGCCAAAAGGCTCAAGGAAGTCTTTTCCAGCAAGTTCACTGAACAGAAAGAACTGATCATTGAAGCGCTGCACCCGGAAATGAATTCTGCCACGCCTAAGAGGCAGGAATGGTACAAAGCCGTTGGGTCGAAGATCCGCAATGCCCGCAAACCGAAGTTCTAGGAACTGCCACCGTTAGGGTGGAATGAGTAAAGGCCGCCGGTTATGCAGTTTGCAGCCGGTGGCCCTTTTAATAAAGCAGCTTATAAGATAATAGAACATTTGCTCTTCGCCAGAGAAGCAGCAAATCCCTGGGTGGATCGGGGTATAAGCACAATTAAAAATAATAAGATAATGCTGTTACAGCAGGTTCATGTTTCTTCTTATTGTTATAGAGTGTGCCGGCTTCGCGCCGGCATTTCTCTGATATTTTATTTGTTGGTTAGAGAAATTCTTCCTACCTTTATTCTATAACAATACGAACATGAACAATCCTATCACAAAGAAAGGTACCTTTAAGTACGCAATTTCTGACTTTTGGTTATCCGAAAGCACAAAGCGTATTTTAGAAGACTATGAACCGAAGGAGCATGCCTTTTATGTACGGGGTATGATTAAGAAAGCGGTGGAAGACTTTATTCGTATTATCAATAACGGTGATGGCTCCGTGAAGGTTACATATAGGACTGATGGCAGTGAAACGTCATACAGTTCGGCCAACGCTATTGAATGTAAGAGTGTATGCGTCCAGTCTGATATATTTGACTTAGATGTTACCGTAGGTCTTGCTTTACATGAGGCAATGCACATCCGTGATACTATCTTTGTCACTATCAACCCATTGTTCCAATCCTTTCTTTTAAAGCATGATTGTAGTGATTTAATTATTGCTCATTTAGTTGATGCATATATCGACTTCCTGCATGATGAAATGATGTATGACTATGCTTATATTGCAAGGAAGCTGACTGGGCAGTCAATGTCATATTTTGACATTACCAATGCAGTTACTGCCGCAATTACCAAGCACACTAATAAAGTTACTTTAAATAGCATGTTCCAGAGTAGTGGTTATGTAAGAATGCGTAACTGTTACGAAAGAATAAACAAGCTTTCCAATGGCAAAGAGCTGTTGCCAAAGATTCTTAAAATAACTGGCGGCATACTTAATTGGATCGAGGATCGTAGGATTGACCATAAAGCTAGTGTTATTGCTCCCGGCTATGTTGGCTATTATGATGCATTATACGATAAGTATTTCTTTGCACCAAACATGCGTGATATTGTAAAAAATAACATTACAAACGTGCCAACCCTTAAGCATTACGAATTATACATCACAAACTTATGGGAATCGCAGAAATATGTTAACGAAGTCCCAGCATTAGGTGATATTGTTAAAGCCATTGATCTTCCGAATATTGGCAGGCTTGAAGACACTATTGATTCATTAGCTCTCACCTTCGAAGTAATGGCAATCATTCTCGAAGAAATGCTTTCACGTAAGAAGAAAGAAGAACAGGAGCCTGCAGAAAAAGAAACGAAGAAAGATAAGCTTGGAGAAAGCAAAGATGGCAAACGTGAAGAGAACGACAGTAATGACAATACTGAAATCGATAACGAAAATAGCGAAGACGGCCCTTCTAAAGAAGATGATGACGAAAGCGAACCAAGCAATAAAGACAACAAATTCGATACAGAGATTGAAGAAGCTGGCGATGACAATGTTACTGCTGACGAGTTTGACGAAAACAACGAAGACGCCCCAGAAGATAACTACGAAGACGCCCCAGAAGATAACTACGAAGATAACTACGAAGGTAACGACGAAAGTCCCGACCATACAGAAAACGATGGTAGTGAGGTAGAACATACTGATGATGATACTTCTGGCACTGAAACTGCTGAAGACGATATTACTGATGCAGTAGTTCCCGACAATGATACTGAAAATAGCAATACTACTGAAGGAGACAACGGCGATGAATCAAATAGTGCCGGTTCCAATGGTGGTAATGATTTAGACAGTTTTCCTGCTGAAGACAACAATATCATTGATGACGAAGCAGACAAAATGCTTGGAGAGCAAAAGAAATTTGCTGAAGGTGATATCGAGCGTTCTGACGTTAATGAAATGGAGGAGAAGATTATTAATGCTACCGCTACTGGCGATGTGGATTTGAGAGTATCAAAGGATGGTGCCAACCGCAATGTTAGTTATGTTTGCAATAACTTTAACAAGCAGAACGTAGAGATGCTCAGTAATATGTGCGAATGTGTTAGTATGTGGACAACAGAAGACTCACGCGAGCAGCAAAATATCCTGAAAGCGCTGAAATATGGTGAAAAACTTGCACAGTTGATTACTATTCGCAACGAAGACAGGGAACTGGTTAATCCTAACCAGGAAAGCGGTAAAGTATTCAAAAGGCACCTTTACAAAATTGCTGGACATAATAGTAAGGTTTTCTATAGCGTTCTCAGTGAAAACTTTGAACCCGTAACTATGCACATTTCAATTGACGCAAGTGGTTCAATGGCCTCTGGGTCAAGCTTTAGCAATGCTATTTTTATGGCCGTTGCTTTAGCAGTAGTTGCTGACAAGACTAAGAATGTTGAAGTTGTTATTTCATTCCGCGGTGAATCTTCTGGTAAATACAGAAGCGCATTTACTTCGGGTGCTGAATACAGCACTAAAGGAAAGATTCCTTTTATGTTGATTGCATATGATAGCCGCGTTGATAAACTTTCTAAAATCAAGCAAGTATTTAGGTATATCCATGCTAACAGTTACACTCCTGAAGGACTTTGTTTTGCCGCCATTTTGGAAGAACTCATTGAATACAGCAAAGATTCAAGGTCTTACTTTATCAACATTAGTGATGGTATGCCGTGTTTCTACGAATATGCTGGGCAGAAGGCGTTAGAACATACAAGGAAACAAGTCGATAAAATGCGCAAGGCAGGCATCAATATTATGGCATTTTTTATTGGCAATGAATATGGGCTTTCTAATTTTAAATATATGTATGGTAAGGATGCTACCAATATAGACGTTACAAATTTGAGAAGACTTGCTAATAACATTAACCAATTATTATTGAAAAAATAGCAAATATATTTGGTGAGCTTATTATTTCTTCCTACCTTTATTTTGTAACAATTAAATAAAACACCATGTCAAAAGAATCAACATTAGTATTTCCTGTATCAACGGGTAATGCTGTATGGTTTATAAGCGACGACAGAAAAACTATATTAGATGTCGTTGATCCCGGACAACAGAGAAAAGCAAAAGCCGCCGAGGCAGCTGGACAAGTTGGAATACTTGGGTGGCGCGGAAAAGTTGAAAGAGAAGTTAAAGTTAAATACATTGACAGAAGCGATCTTCGATTGTATTGGTGTGAAAATTTCACTGATTGGTTTTCGGCCATTTCATCTGATGCTGCATTACTCTCTAATTTTAATAACAAATACAGCATTGCCAACTATTTAACTGACGGTGATGTTGATACGATGCTTAAGTTGGTTGACAACCATACAGCGGTAGTTGTATCAGGGTTATCCGGCAATTCACAGCCGAAATCACAGAAAAAAGGTAGACCTGCTAAGAAAGCAAAGGTTTCAAATTCTGCCGGTACTGCTGCACAGATGAGAAATCAAGTGGCTGTAAGTGCTACAGTAAGTCCCGAAGATACAGCAACAGAAACTGAAGAGCTGGCGGAAGTAGCTCCTGCAGAACCGGCCAAGGCTATCGACGTTGACTTAAGCTGTGAGAACATGGCTCAGCGACTTGCAAATTTTGCAATGGTAAAGCCCGAAGAGCTTATCATTAGCGATCTTAAATGGAAATTTTTAATCCGTTCGGTATTACGCGGAAAAAACATATTGGTAACTGGCCAGTCTGGCACAGGGAAGACCAAATCGATTAATTCAGTTGCAAAGCTGATGGTTGAAGATCACCCGTTATTCATTATTCCTTGCGGAAATACAACTGATGCAAAGAGTATTTTATTGGGCAATACCAAATACAGCCCCGAGAGAGGCACTTACCTTAGCGAATCTGAATTTGTGAAAGCAATCCAGACGCCCAATGCAATTGTATATCTTGACGAGTTTACGCGTTTACACCCGGATGGGCAGAATATATTAATGACAGTGCTTGACCACACACAGAGGGAACTCGTATTGGACGAAGCTGAGGGATGTCCTACTATTAAAGTAGCACCTGGAGTGTGTTTCATGGCTACGGCAAATATTGGGAAACAGTATAGCGCTACAAGATCCATTGACCGTGCATTGTTAGACAGATTCAATGTTACTTTCGAAATGGAGCCATTAGAGATCATGCAGGAACTTGAACTTATCTTCATGGAATACGGCAAGCCCGCTATTAAGATGAGGAATGAAATTTGCAAGGTGCTTGACGTTATCGACTCCATTAGGAAAGACTACAATAACGAAAATACTGAGCTTACAACCTTTATTAGCACAAGGCCAGTGCTTGAAATTGCTGGACTGTTGCTTGATGGGTTTAGCCCTCTTGAATGCATTGAAGTATGTATTTATCCGTTATACAGCGACGATGGTGGAACCGAAAGTGAACGTGCATTGGTAAAGAAGATAGTACAAAAAGCAGGCTTTGCTCCTGCTGATCAAACGATATAATTAGTGTTTACTAATTGTTACGTGCAAGCGCTGGCTAGACTTTATTGTTTAGCCGGCGTAAGCATGACCAGACATTTGGTAGGTAGAGAAATTATACTTACCTTTATTATATGAAAAACACGAAGTTGACCATATCCAAAGAACAGGCATATATTGCCCACAAGACTGCTTCCCGCAGAGTTGAAATGGAAGAAGGACTTCGTAGACCTACACATTCTGTGCATAAAAATATGAAAGCTTATTCACGCAAAATTAAACATAAATAAATATTGATATGAAAGGAAATATTAATGCTAAAATAAAATGCCCCCTCTGCGGTAAAAAAATCCACGTAAATAATTACCAAATGCATGTTAAATCTGATAAATGTAAAAGTAGTAGAAACGAACTTAAAAAACTCTTATAATATGGCAGAATACAATTTCCGCGACCAGGCAGACATAGTTGCTCTCGCACAAGAATGTGCAGTATCATTATCGGCACAACCGTTAATTGATTACTTTGAACGCACTACCGTCGAAAAAGAAAAAGAAGAACTGCGAACCATGGTGTTTGAAGACATAAATGAAATTCATGAAGTGGATGTCGAGCAAGCATACAAGGATAACAAATTTGTCAAAGAAGCAGTTGACGAGTTAGTTGACAACCTATATGATGGTGGCGGATTCAACAATGACAATATTGACTATTGGATGGAATACAATGAAAGCGCAGTTGAGAATATTCTCAGCGAAGTTGAAGACTAAAATAAGCAAAGCCGGCAGGAAAAAAGGTTTATAGTACTTTGGTAGAAATCTGAAACCTTGCAATACCCATTAAGATCGACAGTAGCTACCAACAGCCGGCTATGCATTATAATAAATTTGTTTGCCCGGTATAAATTACTTACCTTTATTCTATAACAATAAATAAAAGAAATGTGTCCAACAATTTTAGGAATTACCATTGGAGTATTTGTATGCATTCTAGCAGTAGGTCTTGCTGTTTGGTTTACACGGAAATTGGAAGATGAATGTGACGATGATATAATGATTTTTTAACAATAAGAACATGATAAAAAGAGTATTAGCGTTTGACACGGAATCTATGTCGGGCGACCCGTGTGAATTTATATTTGATTCTGAAAAAGGAATTGCCAAGCAAATAATGGATGACAGCATTGAAGATGGTGAACCAGTTACCTTTGAGGAAGCAGTTGCATGGTGGATTGAAAATCCTGCCCCAGAAGATGAAAACTTCATCTTCTTGACAGACGAACAGATGGAAGACGCGTATACCCTGTTAAAGAGCATCCTTGGCAAATAAAGCAATAAAAATATTCTTTAAGGTATTTGGTGGTTTGAGAAATTATTCCTAACTTTACCTTGTTGTTTTGGACGAAATACTGTCCAGAACCTATAATCCCGGAAAAGGCAATATTGCCGCAAAACTTAGATTGTTTATACACCATTTAAAAGGAGGACGCAATGGAACCACCCGGTTAGTTTAGCTTTATATATTATTATTTTATTTTGATCTTTGACATCTTGTGAATTAGTAGGTTACCATGTAGTGCTCATACTTGAATGCTTTACATACGTCCCTCGCCTCCCTGTTGTATCGTGGTTTGACCGCCATTGTTGGCCACTTTGGTTCCGATAACTGTATGAACTTCATAGACGCATACGCTTTCTGTTGTCCATAGTTCTTGGCACGCATGGAAATAACCTATTAGCTTGGATTGGCGCTGTTACTATTCCGAAATGGTAACGGGGCCTTAACAAGCACCAGTGCATAATATGCGCGTTCTCGTAAGTGCAGCCATTTATTTTCCGCCGGCCGCTCTACATTAGTAGCATGGGACCGAGCTCCGTGGCCGAATCGAGTTAAATAGCTACGCATATATGTATTGCCAGAGTGGCTGGTACCCCACTCACTCAGTTTGCTTGTAGGGAAGTAAAACCTGCAAGGTACCACATTCCGAGAAAAGGCAATACACACTGGTTTTCACGAGTGTTGATACATCTAACCCTGCCGGGGCCTAATAAAGTGGCCTTTGGTGGGGTTTTCTGTTTTAGATCGATTCTTATGACTATTTTATAGTAGATGATGTCAGGTATGTGGTTTATATGAACGTCGAGCAGACCTCACCATTTTGATTCAAATCCAACTTTACAGATATTGGTTAGAACCAAATACTACAAACAGTATTGCAATCTAAGCAATAAAATATATTTGGTAGTTTGATATAATTTACTTACCTTTACATATAAACAATAACAGGCATGATTTTAAAAATTGAATTTGGTGACGAAGACCTTGCTTCCTTAGCGGAAGAAAATGGACTGTCAATTGCCGACATGGTAACGGTTCTTGAGGAAATTGCAATGGATGCACTGTCTGATGATTATGGCATTGCAGAAGCAGCAAGTGGTTATGCTGAACGAATTAAAGAAGAATAAAATGAACAAACCAACAACAGGAAACAGAAAAGCCAATGCGCTGATCAATCAATTCATTGAAGAATCCGATTGCAAGCCAGAACTTAAAGATAATCTTTACGAGGCTTTGGTTGAGGCAGTGATCGAAGATTACAGTGACGAACCAAACAATATTAAGCTAATTGAAATGCAAGATATTTACGAAATAGTAGATTCCTGCATCCCAATGGAAGATTACGAACCGCAAGAAGACGAAGATGAAGAATAAGACATACAAGGATTGGATTATATGGGGCAAAAAGGTTACAGATAAGTATATTGCTGGCAAGCAATTCATCCCCGATCCCAGTGAATACAAGGACATGGTAATTGATGCCGTTTTGGAGGAGTTGCCAAGTGTTGATAACCTTACCTATAGCGAGCTGTCAAAGGCTTATAACGAGCTAAACAGGCAATAAAACTGATTTGGTAGGTAGAGAAATTATACTTACCTTTATTCTATAACAATAAACAAATAACAAAATGGAAGATTTAACAATTAGCATTACCCTTGATGGGGACAGCGTTGAAAATTGGTGTGAAAACTATGGCTTAACTCGCGAAGAACTTGCCAGTAAATTTGAAGACTTTATTTACGAATGGTGCCTTGGGAACGAAGACCGCGATGGCAGTAGCTTTGATTGCTATCTTGATTCATTCTGTCATTAATAACGCAAACAAATAAATAAAATGAAAATTACAGTAGAAGTAAATGATGACAGAATTGCCGAAATGGCAGAACAGTATGATTTAACTGTGGATGAAATGGAAGCCGCGGTTGAAGATCTGTTTGACTGGATTGCTGGCAGCAACCTTGAAGAATCTATTGAAGGCGAAGGTAGCTTTGACCCGGAATCGTACAGAGGAGAACGGTGAGAAAGCTACGTCTATATCTGGATGACCAGCGGCCATTACCAGATGATGGGTTTGATTTCCTTATTCGCACCGTAGAGGATGCCATTAAATATATCAACCAAAATGCAGTTGAGTTCATATCACTTGACAATGATTTAGGAGTTGGCTATACTGAAGGTTATAAGGTGGCCGACTACATCGAGCATGCCTACATCTGTGGTGATATTGAGTTTGTTGACTTCATGCCGCACACTAATAACCCAGGTGCAGCTAGACGAATGTGGCAAGCACGTGAAAATGTGTACAAACATAAAGCTGCATTAGAAGCATTATAATAATATTAGGATATTAAGGAATTATTTCATAACTTTGTACTTGTGGAATAGTTCTTTTTTTATGACTATTAATTAACAACTATATGGGAGACCTCTTAACATCAATACTACTGCTAGTTTTACTATTTATTGCTATGGCCAATACTAAAAAAGTAATACAGTACAGCGGAATACTTGGTGCAATTCTAATGTATGCATTTATAATCGCATGTATTATTGGCAAGTTCATGCAATACTTGGGAATAATCCCATCAATCCTTAACTACAGCAACTAATGAGTTTTTTCACTCCAAAAGAATCAAAGTTCTTAAATGACGCAAGCAATCACTATACAATGCTGGTATGGACTATTATTGGCTGTGTGTTTGCGTTTAATATGTGCCCTTTATACTGGTGGAACGTTCCGCTGCTTATATGGACATATATAATGATATCAATATTAATAAATCATAAAAAATAACAGCAATTATGAAGGATGACAATGACTTCTCGCCAATTGAGCTACTTGTTCGTAAATGGGTAAAAATAGCAATAATACTAATGGCTATTGGCCTCACTGGGCTTTTGCTATATGAAATAACAGGTATTGACTTATTAGACACAATGCAACGATGAACACAATTGAAACACATCTAAAAACATTAAATCATAATCAATTACGGCTATTATTGCGGGAATTGTATGAAATAATGTATGTAGCTACAGAAATGAGCCAAGCACAACTTATAGCTGATGCTACTCCGTTGTTTTGCCAATCGTGGCAATATAGTAAAGATTATGATGAGTTGGAACTTGCAATTAGAAATGAAATAGTTAACCGGTTTATCACTAATATATTCGCAGACGAAATGCCAACTGGAGAGGTTCCTGGTAAATTGGTTAGTAATACTGAACAACCGCTATGCTAATCAAGCAGAATAGCAATTGTTAATAACTTAACAGCAAGATAATTAGGATTTCTCGTTAATTTGTTGTAAATTTGGACTATAAATTAAACATATGCAAGTATTAAATCTTGACCCTAATTTCAAGCTTACGGAGGATATTGTTAAAACCCAGCCGTTGTTGCCATTTTCAGAGATACAATTTAAACAATTCAACTTCCCGAGTGGTTGCGAGCCACATATCAAACTTGATCCTGATACAGTATTAGCAGGGCATCCTGCCGTTATTGCGTGCAGGATCAATTCTATGAATGACATGATGGTAGTATTGCTTGCCACTGATGCTTTAAAGAGATTGGGAGTAAACCATATTGAATTATTCATTCCGTTTATGCCATTTGCTAGGCAGGACAGAGTCTGCGACAAAGGCGAACCATTTTCCATTAAAGTACTTGCAGATATCATTAATATGCAAGGATATAAGCAAGTTATTATGGTGGATGCACATTCAGATGTAGCGCCGGCATTAATAAATAATTCAGTTGTAATTAGCAATGCTACTTTTGTAGCTGCAGTTATGTATGGTTATGAAGTAATTATGGATGAATACAACCCAGCCATTATTGCTTCAGATGGTGGAGCAGCTAAAAAGATATACAAGACGCTTAAAGAAATTGAGTTATATGATGTAGAAGTTATTGAATGTAGCAAGGTGCGCGACTTGAAGACTGGCAAAATCACAACATACAAAGTACATACAGAGAAGCCCCTTACAAACAGAACTTGCTATATTATTGATGACATCTGTGATGGTGGCGCTACATATAAGCTCCTTGTAAAGAGATTAAAAGAACTTGGAGCAGCAAGAGTGGTGCTTCTTATTACATTTGGCATCTTTTCAAATGGCCTTGATACATTATTCGAAGCGGGCATTGATAAGATATATACAACTACGCTATTCAATGACATTGCACCAATGGAATATATAAATTCTGATAAATATATTGGTCCTGAATACTTCCAGCAATTGAAGCTTACTGATATTTAATATAATTCTTGGTTGCCTGGTATAATTTACTTACCTTTAACCTATAACAAACAATATTATGAACAGAAGAGTAGTATTTATACAAGTTGACGATTGGTACGGCCTTTACGTTGACGGCAAACTCATAGATGAAGGACATATCATTAATGCAATGGAAATGCTTGAAATTGCTGAAAAGAACGCATTTACATATTCGGATGTAATTTGCAGATATCTTGAGAGTAATGATAAAAATTATGACATAATCGAACAGTCTGGAAGGATGCCCAAAGAATTATCCGCATTTACATTTAAAAACTAACATATGCAAATTACAAAGAAAACAATTTGCGTATTAGTTGAAAAGTTTCTTTTGTAAACGTCAATAAATCATATTCTTTGCCTATTTATATTAAAAGGAGAATGCATGGAATTTAAATTAATTGATGATTATGCAAAACAAGAAAAGTTATCAGTCAAGGAAGTTTGGCAATTAGTTAAAGATGAACAGTTAATTTACAAAAAAGGTAATGGTGGTGCAATATTAGTTAGAAAGTTAAGTACTGAAACTAAATATTGCCCCTGGTGTAAACAAATAAAATCAGTTGATCATTTTGGCAATGATGCTAATAATCATAATGATTATTTGACAAGACAATGCAAAGTTTGCAGACGAGCAAGAGCAAAAACATTACCAGGTAATTATACAGAAGAACGTAAACGCAAAAATACAAGTAATAAGTCAAAAGAACGCCGAAAATTATATTATTCTGATGATGTTAATAATGCAGCAGCAATAAATATGAGATTGATTAATGAATTTGGCATCACACTAGATGATTATAATAAATTATTCATTGATCAGGATGGTAAATGTGCAATATGTGGCACATCAACAGCAGGCAAACCAAAGGAAGGATTAAATTCTTTAAGATTTGCTGTTGATCATGATCATGCTACAGGTAAAGTCAGAGGATTATTATGCTCAATGTGCAATAGATCATTGGGTGGATTTAAAGATGATATAATAATATTAAATAACGCAATTAAATATTTACACAAACACAGCAAACAATGAGTGTAATAACTAAACAAAATCCCTTGCTAGCATTAGATTGCTATAAGCTCGGACATGGCATGCAGTATGCCCCCGGCACAACTAAAGTTTATTCATATCTTACTGCCAGAAGCGACAAGCAATTTGACAGGTCAGTCTTTTATGGGCTGCAATATTACTTGAAAGAATACTTTACAATTAAGCTTGAGCCGTGGATGGGTGAAGAACTCATTGAACATTACGGTCTTATTTTAGGACCATGCCCTGAACAAATGGCATCTAAGATTCGTGCCCTGTGCCAACTTGGTTACTATCCACTTGAAATTAAAGCAGTTGAAGAAGGTACTGTGATGCCTGTCCGCAATGTTCTTATGACCATTACTAATACACACCCAGACTTCTATTGGGTGGTTGGTTTCGTTGAGTCCTTGATTCTTAAAGCTTGGTATCCCATTACAGTTGCCAGCTGCTGCTATGACTACCGTAGGATTGTCGAGCAATACTACAAAGAGACTGTCGATGAAAATATGTATTTCCTAAAAGATTTTACTGTTCATGATTTCGGTTATCGCGGTGACTCTTCGGAAGAAGGTGCTGCTTTATCCGGTGTTGCTCACCTGTTATCTTTCCTCGGATCTGATACTGTGCCTGCATTGAAATTTGCTCTTGAGTATTATAATGCGGACAAAACAAAGCCCATTATGCTTTCAGTTCCTGCCAGCGAGCACTCTGTAATGTGCAGCTTTAGCAGAGAAAATGAACTTGCTGCTTTCGAAAATATGCTGGATTTATATCCTTCGGGCATTGTTTCAATCGTGTCAGATACGTTTGATGTCTATCGCGTGCTCACAGAGTTTGCCGAAGTGCTAAAGGCAAGGATCTTAGCCAGAGACGGTAAGGTTGTATTCCGGCCAGACTCAGGCAATCCTGAATATATTATTTGTGGCGATCCTACTGCTCCGGAAGGTTCCAATGAATGGAAAGGTTGTTTAAGACTGCTCGATGAAAAGTTCGGCAGCACTGTTAATTCCAAAGGATATAAAGTGCTCAACCCAAAGGTTGGTCTTATCTATGGCGACGGCATGTACAAAGAAAGGTATATTCGTACACTTGATAGAATGAAAGAACTTGGGTATGCAGCTTCCAATTTAGTAATTGGTGTTGGTGGCATCCTCCGCAATCATTCCAGAGATACGTTAGGCTTTGCCTTAAAAGCTACATATGTTGAAGTGAATAATGAACCACGCGAAATTGAAAAGGACCCAGTGACAGACCACAAAAAGAAGTCGCACAAGGGACTGCTTGCACTTACTTGGGATGATGAAAACAAGTTTGTAACCCACGATCAGTGCACTCCATTACAGGAGCATAACTCATTGCTTAAGACCGTGTTCCATAACGGTACTATCCTGAGGCAGTACACATTAGACCAGCTGAGAAGCCGTATCCGTGGCACATTCCTTGAGTCACCAGATAAATGCAGCCATTGTGGTTCAGAAAGGTTTACGAGGCAGGATGACGTTTGGTTCTGCAGTGAATGTGGACATTATTGCTAACCAATATTTAATTACATAAATGCAGTGCTCCTATTGTATATATTGTGCAATAGGAGCATTGTATTTTATTTTGTTAGCTTAATTATTTTCATTATCTTTATAATATAATAAATCAATAATGGATAAATTTACATTTAAGACAGTCAAGCCAACTGGTAGGTGGAAGTCTTTCGATAAAGATTATCACAAAATAAAGCTTAATGGTGCTGTATGTGGAGACATTCTTAAAGAAAATGGAAAATTCTTTATACGGTTTATGAAAATTAAAGAAGACATCATGTCAGACGGCAATGCCAATTGTCCGTGGAAATGGGTTACTTTAAAAGCATCCCATGCCACTTTACAAGATGCTAAAGACTTTATTGTGGCCAATACAAGCAAAATATTGAATCAAATTAATTTATATACAATCTAAAACAAACAAAAATGATTTTATTAGCAATAATTGGTGGCTTACTGCTTTTTGCAGCACTTGCAGTTTATGGGGCCTTTTCTTGGGGACTTGTATTTATGAAATTTTATTATTGGTTTTTATTGCCAGTATTCACAACTTTGCCCCACATTACCTTCTGGCATGCGGTGGGGATAATGTTTGTAATCGCCCTATTTGAAAGGGGTTCTGCGCTTACACTTAATGCTATTAAGAAAGAATATAAAGATAATACTATGGTAGCGATTGGTGCAGTATTAGCACCTTGGATGACATTGCTTGTTGGATATTTATTCTATATCATATTCATCATACAATAGTACCTATGAAAGCTGATAAAGCAAAGCAAATAGAATATCTTAACGATAACTTGCGTATAGCCAAAAAAGAGCTTAAATTAGCTTTCAGGGAACGCAACGACTATAAAATAAAGCTTGCTGAGGCGATGATTAGAGCTACAAATGCAGAAATTAAACGGCTTGCAACGTAATATAATTGCATTAGAATAAATTTGGTAGATAGAGAAATTCTTCCTACCTTTATATTATAAACAAACAACAATTATGAAACACCCATTTGAAATAGGCGATAAAGTTTGCGTGCCGACTAAAAAAACAGTAGACAATAATTTATCACTTTACACATATGCGCAGGTAATGGCAGCCTGCCCATCCGCATTTAAAAAGAAGTTTTGGACTATTTACGACATAGCGGCGGACTTCAGAATAGCAGAATTTAAAGAAATTGGCGGCTATTGTTGGTTATTGTCTGATTTAGTGCCATTTGTTGAAGAACCAACCACTGCAGTACGCAACAGCTTTATCATTGACGTCCATTCAAAATCTTGCAAAAAATTGAGAGAGAAACTTGAAAAGGAGTTCCCTGAGCTTTTCCCTAAGCCAAAACCAACATACAAACCTGGAGACAGGTTTAAAATGGCATTGACTACAGATCCATCTGCATTTGTTTGTGGCTGCACATATATGCTTGTCCGCTTTGGATATAATAAAGTTGTATTAGTCAATGCGGAAGATGGCAATTTGTGGTATGATGTTGAAGACTTTACTGCTGAAGATGCATATCATATTACCGAAGAAGAATTGTTCATAATTGCAGGTAGCGACTTTAAGCCAGTTAAAGTCAATTAATATGAATGACCGCATAATATTACCCAAAATGAGTACGGTGAGCCGCAATTGTAGACTTACCCAAGAACTGCATGCTATATTGCAAGAGAAGCTTACTCCATATGAATTGGATATGTTCTTGCGCTGGCTGCAAGTAGTTGAAGAAGAAAAACAAGCAAACAAAAGGAGATATTAAAATGAATGAACTAACATATGCTTTGAGAGTAACGCTTCCAAACGGCTACGTATTCATGGGTAGCAAGGAATATACAAGCCCTGAAAAGCTTAAAGCTGCCTTTAAAAATAGCCCGCAAGGCCCAATTGAAGTACGGTACTGGCACGCAGAAAAGCTTGAAATAATCAAATATACCAAAGTTGTCACAGAAGAAATAACGCAAACTATTATATTATGAAAGTAACAATAACAACCCGTAGCTTAGACACACTCGAGCAAACAGATTACAGAGATATGGTCCGCATAGAAATTGACGGACAAAAAGTCTTTGAAGTAGAAGATGGCGAACCTGAAGACTCTAACTTAAGCAGAGCCTTTGCTGATTGCTATACAATTGATAAGCTTCTTAAAATGGCATATGATGCCGGATTTCGGAGGGAACAATTTGAAGTAGAAAGCATAGAAGAATAATTAGGAAAGCACACCAATTATAATTACCTTTACTTATAACGTTTTGCGGCTTGGCGTATGTGCCGCTTGTAGAATTTTAATTATTAACCACTGGCTTTGATTGCGGCATTACGCTAAACCGCTGTTACCGCCAGTTAATTTTAGTAGAATGAAATATAATAAAAGAGAGTATAGTGTGAGAGATGAGTTTTGCAAAAAGTTAATAAATATCTGCTTTATTCCTTTTTCTGGAAACGGAATAGATATTTGCAGGAAGTACGAACTTGGGCAATGCCCATCAAAAGATGAATGTAAAGAATTATATCGAATAAATAAAGAGGTGAGAAAAAAATTGCAAAAACAAAACAATGTTAATCTTCCGTTTTAATTGACGGTAATGAACATAAGCCAATGTGCGGAAATGACTTTACTGAACGTACAAACAAATGTATAGAATGCGGTACTGTTTACAAATCAACAAATCCATGGCTAACATTTAACCTATAACAAAGCAAACAATATGAAATGGAAATATGTTTTTAATACGGGATTAATGTTACCCGGCACATCCATATGTGAAGCATTCCGTATAATCAAGCAAATAGGCTATAAGTTTTTTACCTTTAATGGTACGATATACATGATGGCAGAAGACCACTATTATGATACCGACTTAACCACAGCCGACTTAATATAATATTCACAATACAATGAATAAAAAAGACACATACCCTGTACCAATTAGCTTTATTAAAGAAGCCCACGACGAAGCTTGCAGTACCTGGAAAAAGAAGATCGAGCAAGAATGCCCAGAACTCTTCCCTACACCAATATATAAATTAGGTGGATTATATTATATACATTACAAATGTGGAGCCCGAAGGGTCAATGATGCCCCGTATCTGCTTGGCCGAGTGTTCGATTCGAACGTAATACTGCTAAGCACAAGTGATGGCAATAGATGGAAAGAGTCAATTAATGTTACATTCATACACCAAGAAAATGATGGATGCGGTACCTATATTAGCAACGGGGATATGGAAAGAGTACTGGGTGGGACAGGTAGGTATGAAGCAATACCAGCATGAGCAAGGACGATGACGAACGCATTTGGAACTTCATCTTATATAAGTTCTACAGCACTGATAAAAAATTAGAAGAGCAAGCACCCTGGCTTATTGCATTATTTGTAGTTACTATTGTTGTAATAATATTATTCAATATCTTTTAAATAATGGAACATAAATTTAGAATATTTAAGATATACCGCCAGTCTGATGGGTTATTCTCACCGGGCGGCCGAACTGCAGATAGTCCATATACAAATTGGACTAAGAGCGGCAAAACTTGGTCTTCTTTTAATGCATTTAAGAACCATTTGAGGCAGTACTGCAATAATACATTTGAAATAGCAAATCAATCTCCGCGTAAGTACATATATGAGAATAAAATACCCTGGGATTGGATGGTATTGGAAATAACCAATGAAGGGCAGAAAGAATGGGCGGCCCATATAGCATATCCAGAAACATTTGTTGCATCATAGCATGGACCCAGATACATTGAAGCAATACCAGCATAACACATACCAACTTACTATAAATTGCAATCGAGCAGCTATAATAAATATTTTGCATACAACCCAACCAACTCAGACCACTACCAACCTAATGCATATGGAATTCTACACCACTGGCACCAATAACCTAATGCATACAACATACAGTCGCTTTGGCGGGCGTTAGCCCGCGGGAACTATGGGCGTAAGCCCGCGGCGTGAGAAAGGCGGAGGCGGGCGGCGGCGTAACCGCGGAACAGGGCATTTTGTGGCACGCCGCCAATTTTTTTGCTAATCCAAACATTGCATTTAAACGCAGTTAATAGTATTAATCAGGCCATGGCGGGCCGCTAATTTTTTATGAAACTAAAACTTGCTGCTAAACAGCATTTAAAATAATAACTTATGGATAATGTATATAAATTTTTAATTTGGGCTTTAGTAGCTGCTACAATTGTAGTAATTGGAGCATTTATAGGCCATACCACTATTAGTAGTAATGGTATTCACATGGAAAGACCACTTACTTTTATAGCTTTTATTATTACCTGCATACTTGCTATATTGGGAAAATAATTAGTTAGAATCGGTATTGCGGGTTTGCTCAGCATCGAGATATATAGTGTTTGTTATGTAATGCTATATTAAGGTAAGAGCAAAGTCGAATAAAAAATTGGGGCATAGGTCGTGTTCGTGTCTAATATTGACTATTATTGCTAATAGTTTGCTTATCAGTTTGTTAGTATATGCTATATTATTGGTAATGGTAATTAAATTTGGAATGTTAAAATATTATCATTATATTTACAATAAATAAATTAAAATATGAAAGTTACAAGTCCAAAGGATAAAGCTAATGATTTAGCTAAGTTGCAAGAAGCAATTGATAAATTTGAGGCTGAATTTGCACAAGAAGAAGGTGGCGAATCATATTACCATATAGTAATATGGGGAGAATATAACAGAGCAGTTTGTAATGAAGTTGAAAGACTATATGCAGAAGCAGGTTGGTTATTGGTACAATGTAAAACATCATCAGAAAACGGAGAACGTGGTGGTTTAACTGGTTTAGAATTGCGTAGCTAATGGAAAAGTTAGATATTTTAAAAGATAGGCTTGCAAAGCTTGGCATAGATATTAAATATGGTTTAAATTACCCGTGGGTATATATCGACTATATTAATGGCGTGCGAATTTCTAAAGAAGACTATTTTTATGGTAATCATGGTTTTACCGTTATGTTTGCTCCGATTAGGGAAGGGCAAATTGCTAAATTCACTTGTATTAGTGAGATATTTAAATTGATCCGCAAATATACCAATAAACAAAAATAGTATGGTTAGATTATTTAAATGCACTAAATGCAACGGATCTTTTACATTTAAAGAGCTATTTGCTGATATAAGGGAGGGAATGGGATATGGATTTAGTACAGCACTGCATGGGTTTGTAAAAAATGCTTAACTATTAAATAAAAAATTATTATCATGTGTTTCGATATAAGTAATAAGCATCCTAATGCTAAAATAGCAAAACGAGATATCATATGTTTTAAAGTTCTGCAAGTGTGGGGAAAAGAATTAAGAAGTCCTACCAGACATTGTCTATATAGATATGATGAAATAATGCCACAAAGGCAATTAATACCTAGCCCTTACTATGAATATATTAATTGTGGATATCATTCATATTCCAATAAGAAGAAAAGTGATTACCGTGGTTGGGGCAATGGCACAGGAGGTAAAATATTAGTGCAGTGCATTATTCCTGCTGGTTCAACTTATTATTATAATGAGCGGGACCTACAATATATCCAGCTCTATTATTGCAATTAAACAAATTAAAACTATTAAATATTAAAATATGAAAGATAAATTTGAAGTTGGTAGTAAAGTATGTGTGCCGACGCAAAAAACCATTAATAACATTAATTGTTTTTATACACTTGATGATTTGAAAGAGCGGTGTTCCGAAGCATTTAAACTAAAATATTGGACAATTTCTAAAATTGATGATGGTTGGAACACCGCTTCTTTTTTGGAAACCAACGGTTATAATTGGATGTTTTGCGATTTGAAATTATTTAAAGATACACGACCGTTTAAAAGGGGTGACAAAGTATATGTGCCAATCACTAAATCTGAAACGAATTATTCTGTGGAACCATTTAAAAGGGTAAAAATGCATTATCCCGATAAATTTAATTTAAAATATTGGACAATTGATTGCCTTACCGGCGGTGACAGCCACGCAGTTTTTGGGGAATGTCCTGAATATGTGTTCCCATTTGAGGATCTCATTCATTATGAAGAAGATTCATGTTGCAATACAATTGAAATGGGGGAAAATGCCAGCGTTTCTGTTGCATTTATAAAAGAAGCGCATGCAGCAGCCTGCCCGGATTGGAAAGATAAAATAGAAAAACAGTTTCCTGGCTTATTTCCTGTTATAACACATAAAGTCGGCAACCAATATGACAAGGATGGTAATATTTATTTGCTTGCACGAGTTGGAGTTGGAGATAATAAAGTTGCCCTCATTTACATAAAAAATGGAAATTTATGGACTTATAGTGTTGATGTCCGCCGTACAGATGCAATAACTGAAGAAGAATTTGATAGGATTGCAAATTACGAGCAATCAAAATTTAAATTACTTAATAGTCTGGAATAATATGAAAATTAGTAAAATAATTGATGCCACTTATACTGGTATGGCAGACAAAGATTTTAAACCGGGACAAACTTATAGATTGGAAATATTTGAAGTTGATTACACTACGCTTATTTTCATAAAAAAAGAAAAAAGTGCCGATGAACCGCGGCAGTATAAAGGTATAATTAGAATTTTAAATGATTGGACAAATATAACTGTCATACAATAATATGAAATCAGCAAGTTGCAGTATTAAACTATTAGAGAATGCCTATGTTGGCGTGGGTGTGCGAATGACTGGTGATAAGTCTACAGTTCCATTTAAGAATGTGCCAATGAAAGGCGTAACAATTACTAACTATGATATACATGGTTTTGAACTTACCCACCCAGCATTGCCAAGAGTAATATGGGTAGATTTCGACCAATTGCCATTAACCAAACTTAATTAATGATAGCAGCAAAAAATAAGAAACCACCTAGCATGCACGTAGAACCGCCATATGGTGGAGCAAAATTTGCTGCAATTTTAATTTATAAATAATATTATGACAACATTAGTAATACACCCGCAAGACCCAACAACAGATTTCTTGACAGATATATACACTGGCAAGGAATGGCTTGTCATACGCAATAATGTTTCTAAAAGGTATTTACTTGAACAAATTACTGCGCATGACAGAATTATCATGCTTGGTCATGGGTCTTCTGACGGGTTATTTGGTGCTGGCAGATTACTAATTAATTCAAAGTTAGTATATTTGCTGCGGGATAAGTATTGTGTTTGTATTTGGTGCAATGCAGATATGTTTGTTAAAAAATATGGTTTGCACGGATTATATACGGGAATGATTATATCTGATACAGATGAGGCAGAATCATATTGCTTATATCCTTGCTCAAACGCCAATATTCAGATTTCCAATACTTTGCTTGCCAAATCAATCGCAAATGCTATTGACAGCAAAGATCCAGTCGCGGTCATTAAAAAACAATATATTAGCAATGGCAATGCAGTTATACAATTTAATAAAGATAACATATATATAAAAGATAAATAAAATGATAACAAAAGAAAAAATTGAAGAATTAAAGCAAGTTCGTATTGCCGAAATATTAGATGATACAACTATATCTAGCTTGAAAAAGCTTGAATTGCTAACAGAAGAAGAGTTATTTGGTTACGCTGAATATGTACAAGACGAATTTCCTGAATGGGAGAAAGAAGCAATTGAATTGGAAAGGATAGAAGCCCAAAAATTATTTGATAATGGCAAAGAAACTTGGTTTTTTCAATCTAAAATGGTTGATACAATATGGGCATGCGATGGTTATACTGTAGATAGGTATATTGATATTACATATGCGGAATTATTAGGGTGGGTGTCAGATAATTATTGTGATGAAACCGACAACGATGCTGATATCGAGAAGGAAAACCCAATGATTACAATTATGACAACGCGGAGACCATGCATAGAATTAAAGAAACCATTTAATGAAATAGTTGATAAGATATTCGATTTCTGCATAGCAAACAAAATTATTGGTTTTAAAAACGATTGGTAAAATGAGAAAAGATGTTAAGGTAGGCAATCTAAAGATTGCTAAATTTATGGGTTACACGGATTATTTAGAAAATGTTTATAAATTTTATGGTGGTCCGATAACCGGCGGCATTGAACGTATTGGTAATATAGTATTAACAACTAAACCTGATTATTATTATTCTTGTGAAGGAATGCTTTGCATAAGAAATAGTGATGATGATTATGAAATAGTTTATGATGACTGGTATGATAATTCTATGGATTGCCTTTTACCAGTTGTTGAAAAGATTGAATCAATGGGATACCGTGTCCATATTGTTGAAGATTATTGTAAAATATTTCCAAAAACAAATAGTTCTTTACCAATACATAAGGTTTGCTGTAGTTCTAAAATTAAATCAACGTGGTATGCGTGTATTGAATTCATTGATGCATTAAATAATAAAAAAAATAATAAAATGGTTATAAAAATTAAAGCAACTTTCAAAGGGCAGGATGGTTCCTGTGGGTATAAAACAAATGAAACTTATAATCTTTATATCACGCATAATCAAAATGAAAATATTTGCATAGAAACTGATGGAAGGATTCATCGTGGAATTTGTGAATATCAATCTATGGTAACATTCTTAAATAATTGGGATAATATTACAGTATGCAAACAGTAAAGCAAATATGTAATACTTGCAATTTTTATAGTAATAATAAAAGCAAGAAAAGCAAAAAAGATGTAGTATCAAAAAATACATGCCTTAAACCAGGTGCAGAACGGTTTTGTTTTGAAACGGATTGCGAATTTACGTGCAAACATTGGGCAAAAATAATAATTGAGAATCTGGTAGACAAAAAGACATAATCAGACTGTATGCTCAAATGGTATTGCATTGGTGATGTTATTTGAATATGTGAGTTTTTTTCGTTATATTTATATCATCAAAACATATTAATATAATGCATTAAAATTTAATTTCTGCACTATATATTAATAATACAAACAAAATAAAATCAACTGCACATAGTGTGCATAATTAATAACAAATAAATAGAGAATTAAAATGAAAAGTGGAAAAGTAAAGTTTTTTGATACCGCAAAAGGGTATGGATTTATTAAAGAAAATGTAAGCGGTGTTGAATACTTCGTACATATATCTGGCATTAGTGACCAGTCATTAAAAATGGATGCTGGTGAAGCAGTATCTTTTGATGTTACCCAAGGTAAAAAAGGAGAAATTGCAGTTAACGTAGAACGTGACTAACATTCTAAATACAGAACAAGCACACCGAGACGATATTTTACTGTATCTGGCTAATAATTTAGCTAAGAGCAGTAAAATATTGGATTTGGGTTGTGGTAATGGTGAAGACTCCATCCGTTTAATGGAACTTGGATTTGATGTTTATAGTCTAGATTCAACAGAAATTAATATGGGCAATTTCAAACACATTGGGCCGCGGTGTTTACATTAGATTGATAGTGATATACGAAATCCGTTGTCATTTGAAGATGGCATGTTTGATTTGGTATATGCAAGATTATCCCTACATTATAACCCCGTTGAAGAATTAAATAGCATATTTAAAGAAATAAAGCGAATATTAGTGCCTGAGGGCATATTTTGGTATGCTGCAAAAACAAGATACGATTCACTTAAAACTGATAAAACTATATTGAGTGCGAGTATTTGGAAAGATTTATCTACTAAATACTTTAAAATAATTAGTTTTAATGAATTAAATGGCATATTATATGATACTGCCGCGACTTAGGTTGAGGCAGAACTAAAGAATTGCTAATATGAAATTGACAATTGAATTGGTTCCAATGGACACTTGGAAATCTAATCTTCGTAGTTTATTAACTGCAAAAGGATGGGATTTGGTAAGGCATAAATGTTATAACCTTGCTAATAACAAGTGTGAACTTTGTGGTGCTAACCTCCGTGTTGAATGCCATGAAATATGGGAATATAGTGAGCCAACGAAGACGCAAACCTTAACCGGTGTTATTGCGTTATGTCCTGAATGCCATATGGTAAAACATGCAGGAAGAACTATTTCCGAAGGCAAGTATATGGTTGTTATTAAGCAATTAATAAAGGTAAATAAAATTACTGAGTCTGCTGCTTGCAAATACATTGAAGAACAGTTTGTAATTTGGAGAAGGCGTGGCAGTGGGTGGACTGTTGATATTTCATATCTTAAAGAATATATAGCAGATATAGCAGATTTTAAATTAAAATATATTAAAAGTGAAAGTAATATTTCTTGATATAGACGGCGTTGTTAATGTCATTCCCCAAGGATTTGATAAATATGGTGGTATATGGCATCCGCATTTAGTGGATAATTTGCGCTATATAATTGAACAAACCGGGGCTAAAATTGTTATTAGTAGCAGTTGGCGACTTAATGGGTTGCAATCAATAAAGAATATGTGGAAAGACCGCAATCTTCCTGGTGAAGTTATTGATGTTACTCCCATTTATTATAGTTATAACGATTTATCATTTGCCGAACGTGCAGAAAGAGGACATGAAATTAGTATGTGGATGAATGAATTTCCGGTTGACGCATATGTTATATTAGATGATGATAGGGATGTGCTACCCGAGCAGGAGGAACATTTTATTATTACATCAGGCAATAAAACACACCCAGATGCAATTGATATTGGATATGGATTAACAAGAATATGTGCTGAAAAAGCAATTCAAATATTAAATAAAAAATGAAATATACTTTGCATTTCGTTATACAAATTATAATACTTTGCTTATTCTTTGGAGCAATATATTTGATAATAATTAATGTGTTAAGCAAGAATTATAGTGCAGTTGCTGGTTGGGGTTTAAGCCTTATTTTAGTTTGCTTCCTATGGGCAAGGCACAGTAAAATAGTTGAAAAAATATTAAAGAATTAATATATGGCATTCTTACGTCGAATAAGTGATAGTGCTGGTGATGCTGGTGCTGTATCAAATGCAATCAAATGGAACGATGACGGAAAAAGCTATAAAGTAGTTGGTCATCGACCAATAGTTGGTTGTGCAATGTATGTTGGTTCTGTTACTGCACGATCTTATAGTGACCAAGATTATTGGCTAACGACTGAAGTTACAGAAATTCTTGAAGATACCGGCAATTATGTAAAGTTCCGGACTGGCAATTCACTATATGAATGGTGGACATAGCATCAAATTTTTTATTTGATATATCGATATTTTTTTCTTAATTTCATATTATGAATAAAATAGACACGGAACATATTAAATTGGGAAGGTGTGCGGATACATTCACTTATGTATTATGCCCTGATTCTGCATGTGATCTTTTCTTCTCATCCGCAAATCCAATACCGTGCAAGCGTAATCAATTTGCTGTTGTGCAATGTCCCCATTTAGATGATGTGCTATTTATGTTATATTGTAGCAACTGTGGTGAAGAAATGGTATATAAAAATGGAAGAAGTGATTGGCGGCGCATAGATCATAAATGTGGTGGTTCAGAGCTTGGTAAACAATGCGCTGGAAAATACAGGTTGGTTAGGGTTAATGATCCTCCTAATACAACTGCCAATCCATTTGAAAATATATTAGAAATAATGCAAGACCCAAATAAAAAAATATTATGAAAAAATTAATTTTAGCAGTTTTATTATCATTTGCATTCACTGCTGCAAACTCACAAAATTATGTTGCATGTAATGAAGATACTATAAGGGCGAATTATGCAAAATATGTAGATGTATTATATTCATCTACAGTAAAAACCGTAAGTGATTCATCAAAAATTGATATAATTTATGTATTTAAAAATCAAAAGAGGTTTTATTCAATGGCAAAATATGATGGTAAGTATTGGTGCTACCAATATAAAATTTTAGATTTTAATGGTGATGACGGATACAAAGACTTATTAAAATCATTATACGATAATTTACAATATGTTGTTGGTACGAAGAATGACAATTATAAGAAGGGTGGCAACATCGTAGAATCCTGGTTATATGCGGATGAATTTAATCAACCATTTGGCAAAGAATTTTATTTTCGTTGGTTGCTTTATAAGTATAATGATATGTCTATTGTGATAGTTGATTTTTTAAAATATTAATTCAAATATGGCACTTTTAGAAAGAATAAAGAAGGATAATCAAGCAGCAATGCTTGCTAAAGATAAGAATAAACAAGATGCATTAAAGAATGTTATTACATCTTTGACTGCACTTTCTAAGCAAGAAGATGCAGTAGAAATTACCCCGTCTATTGAAACTGCACTTTTACAAAAGATGGTAAAAAGTCGCAGGGATGTAGCCGAAATATATGTTCAACAAAATCGCAAAGATCTTGCTGATATTGAATTGTACCAAGCAAGCATTATAGAACAATATTTACCCAAACAATTATCAGAATCGGGAATAAATACTGTTATAGACCATATATTGCTAACCATACCAAATCCAACTATAAAAGATATGGGCAACATCATGAATCAGGCCAAATTAGTTATGTCCGGCACTGCTGATAGTAGCATTATAGCTAAAGTAATTAAAGAAAAACTTAATAAATAATATTATGCAAAAAGAAGTAATGTTACATGAAAAAAACCCATTGACAGGTGATTGGTTGTGTTGGATTCCTGACACACCGCACGCTTATTATTGTTCAACAAAAAAGAATGCCAAAAAATTTTGTGACACGATTAATAAATCATTTGAATTTGGTGAACTTAAATTTGATGAAGAAGGTAAATTGGTTAAAGTAAATATTGCCGTCGTATAATTTGTAGATTCAGAAAATTATTTCTAATGCATTGTACCAGTTGTGAAGGAATTAACCCATTCCCAATTGCTTAATAAGCATTTATATAAGCAAAAAAAGAATAATTAAAAAACTATTTATATTATATGATCACATTGCCGGTATCTAAAACTAATTTACGGCATGCAATTAACTACTGTGATAACCATAATATAATAGTAGAAAAGACGCAAGAATTGTCCGATGGCAAACATTTTTATTTAGTTGTATCGGGCAGAGAAAAAGCATCGAGATGATTTTAACCGCACTGCAAAATATGTTGGTAATGGTATTTATGCTATTGCTGGCGTGCAATCTACTGATACAAGAGAATTATTTCTAATGTATTGTGCAATTTGTGAAGGAATTAAGTTTAAAATTGATTAATAATTGGCTATGGCAAAAGCAATTAAATTAATAATGGTTGAAACAGATGGCACTGCCAAAGTCCGTGGTAATAATAAATATTACAATATGGAAGACTTGGGCAATGGCCAATTTATAGCCAAATATGGCCGCGTTGGTAATGGCGAAAGCACTGCCCAATATCCGATACACCAATGGGATACCAAATACAGAGAAAAAATTAGAAAAGGGTATAAAGACGTAACGCATTTGTTTCTTGAAGAAGCAGTAGACACAAATACTCCCACAAAAGACAAACAAACCATTTCTTCTAAATGGAATCAAATGGTAAGGGACGTGGTTTCGATTTTGCAGTCGTATGCTCGAGGATCTGTTACGAAGAACTATAATGTATCATCTGCCAATGTAACTCAACGGCAAGTCGACGAGGCTCAGTCAAAATTGAATAGCCTTATTAGCATGGGTCCGTCAAGTAGCAGTATTGTTGACTTAAATCGCCTTTTACTCGAATTTTACATGATAATTCCGCGGAAAATGGACAATGTACATGCCCATGTACTGCCAAAAGATGCGGATATTAATGTGCTTGATACTAAATTAAAGAATATACTGTCGGAAGAACAGATGACTCTTGACGTTATGGCAGGGCAGGTTAAGTTAAAAGACGTGTCTAATGCAGTAGATGTTGATGAAGAAACTGATATTTTAACTGTTTCAGGCCTTATGCTTGAACCAGTCAATGCACAAGAAGAACAAATGCTTCGTAAAATGATGGGATCAGATGCTGGACGTTACCACCGTGCATTTAGGGTTACTAATTTTAAGACAAAAAAGGCATTAGACGAATATAAAGCCATCATTCCTGTTAAAAATATGGACATGCTATGGCACGGTTCAAGAAATGAAAATTGGTGGTCCATTATGACAAGCGGTTTACTTATTCGGCCATCCAACGCAATCCATACGGGAAGCATGCTGGGCGATGGCGTTTATTTTGCAAATAAAATGGCAAAATCAGCAGGATATACTTCACTGCGGGGTTCGTATTGGGCATCCGGATCTGATAATCGCGGATTTTTAGCAATCTATAATGTTCTTGTTGGTAATCCGTATCATATCCACCAACACACTTCAGATTGCTATAATTTATGCAAAAAGAAATTACAATTGCTTGGTAATTATGATAGTGTGCATGCTCATGCAGGGATCAGTTTGCGCAATGATGAAATTGTCATTTATGATTCCAATCAATCAACAATTGAATATTTAATAGAATGCCGCTAATGTTTTATTTTAAATTTGTAATTTTTGTGATTTGACCATATATTATTAGATACTTTTTTTATGGAGCTAAAATCAAACTTGATGTTTAATAATTCATATAATTGATCTACAATTTCTTTGCCGTGTCCGAATAGTTCATATAATAAATTATCATTAATATCTAATACTTGCACATGCGTTCTTAATTTTTCTAATTGTTTTTGTCGGTTTTGTTGATTTATTTGTTTCCTTTCTTCCAGTTGCTCTTTCGTTCTTTTATTCATAGTTTGTTTATATGTAGTTCGTCTTTTTTCAATATGCTCCATAGATTGAGTGGTACCAGTAAATGTCTTTTTTGCAGTAGCTGCTATTTTTTTCTTGGTTTCATCTGTGTGGGTTTTCCCTTTAAATGGATTATTTTCTATCATAAACTTAGATTGTTTTTTAGACAGTTCGTTCCATTTTAATTCCGCATCTTCTTTTGACATCCCATTCTTAACCCACATATCAACAACTGAAATGCCAGTACCAATTAAATTACTACGAAATCCAGTCGCATACAATGCTTTTCTAGAGTCAGATAGTTTCTTTCTCCATTCATCAGCAAATTTAGGTTTGTGACCCAACCCTCCGCCTCCGCCGTCTGTTAAATTGCATAACTTTATACCATTCTCTTTATAGTGTCTTATATGATAAATTTCTTGCTCATCTGCTTGTTCTTTAGATAAATTAGTAATTAAAATATTATAAGTAAGTTGATAATTAAATTCACGTTGCAATTTTCTTACTTTTTTATGTAAATGGTTTTTACCAATATCAATTTCTTTTTTATGCTCTTGCATGCGACGCTTAATATTACAAGTTTGTCCAATATAGATTGGAACATTGTTATTATCAATAATTTCATAAATTAAAAACTTCTTCATAATTGCATCCTCTAAATTTATTTGGTGATGTTATATACTTTGCTAATAAATAGTATTAAATTATAATAAAAATGATTTTTTTGTTTGGGTTATTGAAAAATATTTTGTATATTTATGTGTAATAATATTAATGTAAATGATACCAAATATAGACGGTTACGAATTGGCAGAAGATGAATATCTTCTTAAAATACGTCCGAAAGGTTTGCTGACTAACTACGATGCTGGGTTTCTTACTAAATTTACAAAAAAGGGAAAATACCAGTTGAGTTTGCTAATTGGGGAAATTCCTATGTTTGGGTATCAATGCAATCGCAGGTTCTTGATGGTTCTTTACCAACATATGTCTTTAAAGAAACGACAAGAGAAGGGTGGAAATTAATTAGTTGGCGGTTTGGTCAAAGCCAAAATTGGGCAATACTGCTGCACCCGGAAAGGTTTACAGTTGAGATATATTTAAATCAATTTTTAGAAATAATGCAAAATAATACAATTATAAATGGCGAAATAATTGGCAAATTTTATTGGAAAGACCATACATTAATAAGCAAATAAGATGTCAGAAGAAATTAAAAATAGAATAGATAGCATGGCATATGCAGAAATGTTATATAAATGGAGATTTTCTGTATGAGGAGATTCGCTATTTCAAGGAGAAATTGGTGATTATTTTGCTAAATCCATGGAAGAAAAGAAAGATAAATTAGAGGATGGTGAAGCATCGCAAATTTCCAAAGATATTGGGTGGGAAAAATAATTAATAAACAAATAAAATAAACAAAATGAAAGTAAAAATTGGTAACACGGCTAACATAGATAGTGATTCACAAATGAAAGTTGGACAAATAGCAGAAATATTAGGCACATCATACAACGGGGGAATCGTTCTTAGAATATATGATGGATATGTATTGCTGGGAAATCCAAAGGTTACATGGGGGAGAAGTGACATCTGCTTTGATGTAGTTATATTTCCAACCGGCACTGAAGTTGCTTTAACAACAGAAATATAAATAATGCAATTTTGTATTTTATATCTAAATAAAAATTTATATTATGAAACAATTCACAGATGACGTCGTTCGTCGAATCGCAGAAGATTTAATGAACAAAAATGGCTCAACAACTAACCTTGATATTAAAATGGCACTCCGCGCCAATGGCTTTTGGGCTATGCAAGTTGACGTTGCAAATGCAATGAATAGGGTGGTGCCAAACCAATATATTTGGCAAACTTCTAACAACGGCAGATTTAATACTTATACAATTAACGCAAGTTCGTGTATAGGATATCAAGCTGGGAATGTTATTCCTATAAGCTCATACGCACCAACTAAACGTAAAAAATATACAAGAGTTGATATTAGCAATATTACATTTTTTGATGTAAGCTATACGCCCGGCTTAGCCAATACTGCATTAGATAACAATGATTGGGTGGTATATTTTCCATCCTTACAAAAGGCGTATGTTATTGATGGTAAGCCAACTCTTACAAGAGACCAAGCAAGGTGCATGGGTCGTAAATATATGGGTATTGCAGATATATCCGATGTTCTTGCTTGCCGAGTACAAAGGTGGGTTGGATTTTAATTTTTGAATTTTTAAATCCTGCCATATATATATTTGTACCAACTTATAACTATATGGCAGGATTTTACGCTTTTGATAACCTTATAGAAAAATGCCCACCACAGCTTAAAACAGATATATTTCGGTTAAAGCTCGTGCAGCAAAGGCCGGACAAACACCCGGAAGGCAATGGATTTATACATACCCAGCAGGTAGTAGATAGGCTTGCAGTATATAAAGATATTACTCTTTCTTTGGCGGGCATCTTTCATGACTTGGGTAAGTTTGATACACAAACATATAACCAAGAAAAGAAGTTCCACCAGCAACCCGGGCATGAAAAAGAATCTATCAAATATGTTGAGCGATTCAAAAAATGGATTATAAATATGGGTGCAGATTATGATATAGTATATGGTATTGTTGCACAACATATGCGTTTAAAGGTTATAGATAATATGAAGCAAGCCAAACAAGATGAATTGATGCAACTTCATTATTTTGATCTACTTAGAAAGTTCAGTGAATGTGATTAGTTATAAAAATTTAAAATGAAAGCACGCATTATTAAAAATAAAGCAGCAGTTATTGTTGGCTTTATTTATATTTTGGTTATAGGAGGATTACTATACTTGCTTGGTTAATAATTAATATTATTTTGTATATTTTTATATTGCTTTCTTAGCAAGTTAAACCTATCTTTAAAAATATTTTAAAGAATATTTGGTGGTTTGAAAAATTCTTCTTAACTTTACTTTAACATTAAATAACAAATAGTTATGTACAAATCATTAAGTGCAATAGTAAGTGGGTTAGCAACGGGGGCATTAATTCCGGTCATCGGTAGTGGAAAACCTATTCCAATATTTGCTTTGGCTGCACTAATAGGTGTAGCAGTGTATTTTGGATATATTGCTTTTTTTAGCAAAACAAAGAAATCATAATCAAAATGCCGCTATTACGTGAACTAACCATTAGCAGGTTGAATGAAATTCGCCAACATGAGCAGGGGTTTCAACCAACTACAATGAAATGGAATATAACATTTGCAAACCATACGGGATGCAATAATATTTCCACGCTAGATTTTAATAGTTTGACAGACGATGAGCTTGCTAAATTATTTGAAACTATTGTCAAACACTATTACGAACAAATGTATTTATGAGTATTAAATTTAAGTGGATTACCCGAAATAATATTATTGCTATAGAAAAAGCAGAGAATAATAAAGGAGCATCATATTGTATAGCAGAAGATATGATATCTAACTGTACCAATAAATATCAATTTGAAACAATTGAAAAATATGTTAATCAATTTGGCATTATATATGGTTATAGTGGACTCTATAGTATGCTATTGGCAGAATTAAATAGCTTAAGAACCTTAATTTCAGTAGAATGATATATAAAATAAATGTTCCAGACGACGCTACTAATCCAAATTTAGATTGGGCAGCAACACATAAATTAATCGATCATCTTCGATTTGAATCCGCGGATGATGCACTTGTAGCAGAAGTCATAGCTAAAATTGTCAAAACAATTGATGAATTTGACATAAAATACGCGCAAATAATTAAAATTTTAAAGACTAAATAAATTATGGAAAACAAGTTGATGATTGGTAAAAACGTGAGATTACTCCGCGATATAGTTACCGAAGGGGAAAATCCTGTTACATTTTCTAGACATTCTCTTTGCAGAGTACAAAAAGATTTAAGCTTTTATTGCATTACCGGCAAGACTCAAGGTATTGTTATGAAGACTATTGATGAAAGTGCTGTTGACCGCAAAACGGGTATCATAAAAGAACCTAAGGGTGAAGTTAACATGCAATTAGAAAGGGATATTGATTATAAATTATGCTTATAATACAACTACCATGACGGATAAACAAATTGAATTAGTAAAATTTATAGAATTATCTTTGCATTTTAACCCAAATGAATGGAAATTCGGATATACCTGTAAAGGCTTTCCTGAAATTAAACATATCAAAACAGGGGCACATATCGTAAAGTTTATAAACAGGTCTAAGAATGTAATTTCTATATTTGGTCCATTTCCACATTGGATCGATGTCACAGATTATGATATGGAGAATACGTTGTTAAATATTATGAATGGGTTCGAAGACAAGTGGAAGGATGAATATAATATGAATGCCGAAAAAAAGATGCAAGAGTTGATTGATGCATTTAAATGTGCAACTAATGAAAATATATAAGAAGAAAAATGAGAAATTTAGCAACTATACAACGAATTATAGATATCAAACCTATTCCAAATGCTGATGCTATTGAAGTAGCTCAAATACTTGGGTGGCACGTGGTTATTAAACGCAATGAATTTAAAGTCAACGACTTATGTGTCTATGTAGAAATTGATTCATTGCTGCCGCATTGGCCGGAATTTGAATTTCTTGCTTCTTCAAATTATAGAATTCGAACAGTAAGGCTGCGTGGCCAGGTGAGCCAAGGTATTTGTTTTCCGCTATCAATATTAGAAGGAAAGAAATTTAAAGATGATACACGCGAAAATCCTAAATATGAATTATATGAAGGGTATGATGTTACTGGTTTGCTACAAATAGAAAAATACGAACCAGCAATACCTGCTTGTTTAAGTGGACTTGCTATTGGATATTTTCCGTCTTTCATTCCAACTACTGATGAAACTCGCATTCAAAGCATGCCTGAAATATTAACTAAATATAAATGGCAACGGTTCTATGTTACGGAAAAATGTGACGGTAGCTCATGTACAATCTTTATTAAAGATAATAATTTTGGTGTGTGTTCTAGCGGATTACAATTAGCTGAAGATGATAAAAATTCATTTTGGAAAGTAGTAAAGCAAAATAATATTGAGGAAAAAATTCGTTCTTTGGATATGAATATTGCATTGCAAGGAGAATTAGTTGGGGAAGGAATACGGGGCAATAAATTAGGTATTAAGGGGCATGATATTTATTTCTTTACTGCATTCGACATTGATGAATATAAATTTATGGACGGCCCCGATTTATTATCTATGTTAATGACATTAGGACTTAAAATGGTTCCTATTATAGATGCAAACTATAAATTACCATTAACAGTTGATGAATTAGTAGCATTCGTACAGCGCAAATCAGAAATTAATCCTAATGTTTGGATTGAAGGTGGCGTATTTCGTCCTCATATTGAGATAATTGATACTGAAATTAAATTATTACATGCAAATAGATTGTCGTTCAAATGTATAAATCCAAATTTCTTGCTTAAATACAACGAATAATGCGAAAAGACTATTATAATATACTCGGCATTACTAAAGAAGCTACTAAAGCTGAAATTAAAAAAACTTACCGCAAGCTTGCAAAGCAATATCACCCAGATACACATCCAGAGGACCCAGTAGCTGCGGAGGAGAAATTTAAGGAAATTGCTGAAGCATATGAAGTATTAAGTGATGACGCTAAGCGTCAACGATATGATAGCGGCGAAGAAATAACTGGCCCAAATATGTCTGGCTTTGGTTTCAATATAAACGATATCATAGCTAGACATTTTGCTAACGACCCATTTTTCAGACGGCATAATCCTCAACAGCAATCGGTTGCCCGCGGTAGAGATTTAAGAATAATGCTAACCCTATCATTAGAAGAAGCCTACAATAGGAAGCCACGCACAGTAAAATATACCAGACAAGTTACTTGTACCAAATGTAATGGTACTGCATCAGAAGATGGCACTACTACTGCATGTGAGACGTGTGGTGGAACAGGGCAACTTGTTCAACAATTTCAAATGCCAAATGGTATAGCACAAAATATTAGTACCTGCTATGATTGCAATGGGACGGGAATCAAGATAGTAAATCTATGCAAAGAATGTAGTGGTACTGGCTTGGTTCCTAAGGAAGAAGAATTGGAAATAGAAATTCCATACGGTGTACTGCAAAATAACCACATTGTATATACCCATATGGGTGACTGTGCACCTCTCATAACGTATAAATCACAGCAGCCAGGTAATTTATTAGTTTCATTTAATGTACAATTAGATGACAAGTATGATGCAATATCTGTAGCAGACTTACTGACTAAAATAACCATCACCCCGATTGATGCATGTCTGGGAATAGATGACTTATCTCTTGATACTATCAGTGGTAAAGCATTTAAAGTAAAGGTTCCTGCAGGAACTGAACACGGCAATATGTTAAGATTAAAAGGACAAGGTATGCCTATTAGCGATAATGCATTTGGTAATTTGCTCGTTCAAGTCGAAATCAAAGTTCCCGCAGAAATAACACAGGAAGAACGAATTCTTCTTGAACAATTACGGGAAATGCCAAGTTTTAAACAGAAATAACATTTAATGCATTTACGTTGAATATTTGTTTATAACGTAATTAGGTAAGTTCTGGTGATAGTTAACGGCTAGGTGATACCTGGTACTACTTTAAAAAGATCGTCTATTAGATCTAACCATATTACGTCATTTTATGTTTGATCTATACCTTGTTTCTATGTCTTTACTGTTTTATCCAAATTAAGTTGGAATATAACTTCCATTGACATCCCCATAACAAAGGCCCCGTACAAGAATCATTTTATCGGAAATAAGCTTAAAACTTGCATCTTCAAATATCCAGTCCCCTGCAGGGAAGGAATTTATAACTTGGGTAAATCGCTGGGCTACTAATAATGCATCAGCTGCATTTACAGTACCACTACCATTCACGTCTGCTGCTAAAAGCCTTAAACCAGTTAATGGTGTTAATCCAATAAAGTGCCGTTCTATTAATAACGCATCAGTAGAATTTACACCACCCCATGGTTTATGGCATACTACATTGATAGTATAGTTGTTTTCTGGTATGTTGTTAAATGCAAAGTTTCCATGCGCATCTGTTTCTGTTTGCCAATAACGATCATCGTCGTCAAATAATAAAACCGAAACATCAGATAATGGTGTGCTAATAGTGTTATCGTACATTACGCTTCCTGATATATTATGATTAAATGGAATATAAACTGCAATTGCATTAGAGTTTGCGCTTAGCCCAGATGAATTCCATGCACGAATTCTATAATAATATGTTGAATTCCAATTAGGTGGCGCAGAAGAAGGTTGTAAATTTTTTACTTCATAATAAGTTGCTACGCATGTGGTAAAGTTTGTATATCCAGGTACACCATAAATAAATTGCTCGTCATACGCAACGTCCATAAAATATCTATTAACATACATAGACTTGCCCCAAGTAGCAATAAATGAACTGGTTGTTACATTAATTGCTGGATATGCTACTGGTGGGTCGGGGATTGGACGCGGAGTTATCACGCTAATCACATTTGAATAATCTGACCATACACTATTGTCATATGCCATTACTCTATAATATAATGTTAATGATGGTAATGCACCAATAATACTATAGCTCGTTTCTGTTCCAATGTTTATATCATAATAATTAAAAATATTTGTAAATTCAGTATCATATGCTACTTGTAGATGATAATGCGTTACAGTTGACCCTGAAACTTCTCCATTTTGCCAATTTGCAGTGAATGATGTTGGTGCTACATTGGTTGCAGCTAATGCTATAGGTGCCGGTAAGGTGTACATTGGTTCTCCTTTTTATTATAAATATAAAAAATATTTTGAAATGTCAATTATTTTTCTTATGTATGCTATATAAATAAATATGCAATGGAAACGGAAAATGTGAACTGTGCACTCCCTTTAAATTGTGCATCTTTCTTGCTTACTAATTTCAGCAAGTACATCAGCCGATATTGCTAATGGCCTATTCACAGAGGCAATGTGTTGTTGCTCCCAACGCTTTAAAATGTTGATTGCAGAGTTTAAATCTCTATCTATAAACACATTTTCATTTAATTTAACAGTTCTATCTTGCAATTCTACTTTATCTTTAAATAATTTGCCAGTCAAGCAATTTAATTGAGTAGTATTATGTTCATCTATTTTGATAACATCTGTACCAGTTGCTTGACATTTATATTTAAGAAACTGAAGAAACATCGTAATATTGCTTTTATTAAAAGACTTTCTTACATTTTTCTTTTTAGCATTAACGCCATCAGTAGACATCAATTTTTTAACTGTTAAATCTCCAATTACAATCGTATTGTAATTCATATTCGCTAATTTCTTGCTCTGAATATGTAGAGTTTGTTTTATTTGTGCATTCTTTTTATTGTAACATTTATTTAAAGTTGCCGTTAACGCTTTATTTCTTATTTTTGTTTTATTAATCATAGAACAATGGAAAAAACAAATGTAGTATTTCAAAAAATTGAGAATTGCCTTGATTGTAATTTTCATAAATTAATCCCTGACCCCGACCCTAATGATTGGTTTTGTGATGATGACGAATCCGTTGTCTGCACCAAAACACTAAATCCAGATAGAAATGACCATTCAGAATATGCGTCAGACAGAAATGTAAATCGATCAATTACCTGTTCTAGCAGGCCATACCAAACCAGAAGAGATTGTGCCGTACCAGATTGGTGTCCACTTTTAGGAAAAAAATAAAATTTGATGCTATACTAATAAATTATAATATAGAAATTGAAATTATTTGGTTAGCTGAAAAGTTTTTCATATATTTATCATAGTATCCAATCAGGACACTAAATCATGAAAGTAGCAAATGGATTGCTTGCATTGTTAAACCCACAGGGGAATTTTTTATCAGATCAGTGCAATGTAATCATGAAGTTTGTGAAATCAACCTTTAATTCAACGCGGGGGTTAACAGAAGCTAAATACTTTTGACAAGCGTTGCAAGTGTTATGATAAGCTAAGTTGTTATAACATGGTTACTGCAGTTCACCCAGTAAGTCCTTCACGCAACTATGATTGAAGGAAGGGTTCGTGGACCTTAGCGCATGTTTAAGGAGATGGTTGCTATGTTAGTACTCTTCTGCTAATACCTTAAATATTACATATGTCCGAATACTAGATTCTGCCGTAGTGTTAGATAACTAACATTACATAAAAAAGCAACAAGCAAACGGCTGCTGGTGAAGAAGTTGCTTTTTTTATTTGAAATTTTAAACCAAATTTATATAACAAATGCTTAAAGTTAAACAGGGTGATGTTACATTTAAAGTAAAATGGCATTACGGTACAGAATCTATTAGTGATACTAACTGTGTTATCTATATTTTCGATGAAAAAACGGGAAAAGAAGAAGAAAAATCCACCGGTATTGCATTTTGTGCATGGAACGACCAATTTGAAAAAAATATTGGTAGAAAGATTTCTTTACAGCGTGCTTTACAAGCATTTGACAGACCAGACAGGCAACCTTTTTGGGATGCATACTACAAGATGCACGGAAACAGGTGGTAAACTACTTATTATTTAATGTGCAAAACCAAGGGGGCAACTGCTTTCTTGGTTTTTGTTTGGTTAGTATTACATGGAATATAACGAGTTAATAAAAGATTTTGGGCTTGACCCTTACTTTAAGGCACTGTTGCTTGATAATCCAGGTGAGAATAATCCATATCACAACATTAATCACTCATTAACTGTTCTTAAGAATTGCCACAAAATATCAATTTCATTAAACGATTCTATTTTTAGCAAATTACCACCTACAAGGATGCTATTAGAATTGAGAATGTTATATACTGCTGCATTGATGCATGATTATGCACATAGTGGTGGCGCAACTACTGATAATATGAACGTTACGATTGCAGTACAATCGTTTAAAATTATAGCTCTTGAAAATAATGAAACGTTGGAATTTATTAATGGTGTATCTGATATCATTCGTGCTACTGAATATCCATATGTAATTGTATATAATGATTTATCATTGTTGCAACATATCATACGGGATGCTGATTTATTGCAATGGGCAGAATATGATTGGGTGCAGACTATGCTAATTAATTTATTAAATTGTGAAATGAAAAAACAAATTACAGCAGAAACGATAGATGGGTTTTTAAATTTTCATGGGCCAAGCCAATTTTACACTGATTACGCCCATTCAATCGCAGCAAATGCGTGGCCAAGAGTTAAAAGAGATATTGAATTTATTAAAACCTTACTATGAGGCAGGCAAAATTTTATTTAGATGCCGATGGAACTATGTATCGTCTTGATGTAAGAAAGCACCCAGTTATTATGCGTTTTCTTGCGAATAAATGGGATGAAATCATTAAATCATATAATGAAATGAAAGAAAAGCATCCTGGTGGCCTTACGGTGGGCTATACTGATTACCCATATTACACAATGAATGCGGATAATTGGGCAAAAATCGAAAAACAAATAGGTAAAAAAATCAAATGGGATTATGTGGTTGTATGTTATGAAGCATCAAATAGACCAGTTGTTCTTTTAAAGCGTGAAAATACATTCGCAGATAAATTACAAGAAGCAGGGTTGCTCGATAATGTCGTACAAGATGAAGTAGTATCGCAAATAATGGAAGAAATTCAAAACGGCGATGAAATTGAAATAATTCAAAAAGAATTAGATGCTCCACTAATCAAAAAATGAAAAAACTTATAATATTATTTGCGTTATTATTGGTTTCTATATGTTCTTTTTCACAGAAGATGTATGTGACGAAGAATAAATTTGAAGCTGATTATAAAGTATATGTAACTTCCAACAAATTCGAAGCAAACCAATTAGTTTATATAACTGATAACCAATTTGAAGTTAAAAAATGCATATGGTATTATGTAAATAATAAATATCGTGCAGACTATACTATATGGTTTACTAAAAATAAATTTGAATCCAATCTTATTGTCTATTTCGTTGATAGCAAGTTTAAGACAAAATTGAATTAATTTACTTTCTTCTTTGATATTTGATAGAATTTTAGTATCTTACTATATATCATAAAATAAACAACATGGTTGATATTAAGAATCTTAAAATTAAAAGCTTTTTCCCGCCGTTTCTTTTTACTACTGAGACCAGAAAATATATTGTAGTGCCAATGTCGAATGAATATCCAGATGATATTGAAATTCCATTAAATTCTACGCTTACATTAGAAGAGCTTCGCACTAAACATTGGGAGCAAATTTCAAATGTTGGCGATAGTACTACATCTAAAGATATTGTCGAAAAAGTAAAATCTGCAAGAACAGGGGAAATATATACAGTATCATGTATTAATGGACAATGGAATTGCACTTGCCCTGGATTTGGATTCAGACATATTTGCAAGCATATTGATCATGTCAAGCAAAAGCAAACAAAATAATTATGCTGGTTTGAGAGAAAATGCAAAGGCACTGCCATCATTACTCTTACTATAAACCCATATGCTACCACCCATAAGCTCAACATATGCCTTTGTTATCATAAGGCCAACACCAACAGTTTGTTCCATATAGCTTACTGGTTCTGCAAAAACTTTTTTAAGTTTTTCACAATCCATTCCTATTCCGCTATCTATAACTTTTATTTTAATGTATGGTCCTGAAATATCTGTTTTTACTAATTCAGTAGTAATATTTATTTCAGTATTAGTGCGACTGTAATTAATTGCATTGACTATTAAATTTCTAAAAATAATGCCAAGCAATTTCCAGTCAGCCGCTACCATTGAGCTATGCTGACCAATGCTACTAATAATTTTTATGGACTTCCTTTCTGCTCTATCTTCTAAATCTTTTATCATATTATTAATGAAGAAGTTTAAGTTTATTTTCTCCAAATTTAATTCAATAGTATTAGTCTGTATAGTTGCCCAGCTTAATAAATTTTCAATGGTGTCATATGCATCATTAACGGTATCGAGCATAATGTAATGTATTTCTTTTTGTTTATTAATATCATATTTTTCTGATGTGTTTATTAACTGCTTAGTCATAACAATTAAAGGTTGAAATTGACTTTTAATAATGTTATTAAATTTGCTAAAAATTAAATTATTTGTTGATTGCATTTTAGTCTCCATTAGTTTCCAATATGTAGTTTTTATTTTTGAAAAAAATTGATTTTGATAATTCCTATAATATACTTATATTTACTATTAATTAAATAAAAAATTATTATGAAATATTATTTTTGGTGTATTTGTAGATTGCAGTTTAGAAAATTATTTCATGCAGCGTATTACGATTTTATTTATGGTATTAGGAATTTAGTGCATTGGTTACCAATTATTTGGCGGGATAGGCAATGGGATGATTCATTTTATTATAAAATATTGCTTGGTAAAATACGGCAACACAAAAAATATTTAGATCGGGGTGCAGACCAACCATATTTTTTGGAAAAAAAACATCTTAAACAATTAAGATTATGTGAAAAAATTCTTGATGAATTAATTACTGAACGCTTTGCTTCAAAGTTATATGATGCATATTATCCAAAGCACGGGCATAAATTGGAGGATGTACCAGGAAGGCCTGGTTTAAAGAAAATAGCTGATAACACTGATGAAGAAAGAGAACTTATTAGGTTTGCAATACGGCAAGAATCTATTTACTATAACAAATACAGAAAGCTTCTTTTTAAAATAATTGAAGAAAATATCAGTAATTGGGGCGATTAATTTAAAACAAAAATGAAAAATTTATTTGTACCGTACAATACAGCAAAAGTATTGATTAAAGAAAAGGGGTTTGACGCACAATGCTTATATTATTGGAGTGTCGGATTAAATGATATAACAACATTGGTGTGCACTGAAAAATATTGTAAATTTGATAGTATTGGTGCACCATTATATCAACAAGTAATTGATTGGCTTAGAGAAAAGCATAAGTTGCACATTTTAATTGAAGGTGATAATATTACAAGTCGCACTAAATATGAAGGATATGTATCATTTGTAATTAAAACTGAATGGGATATAAAAGAAGATGAAATTATTCTTTTTGAATCTGAATTGAGTGATTATTATGTTGCATTAACTGATGCAATTAATGCAGCTATTAAATTAATATAATGATAACATTTCTGCCATATTCCAATTTTATTCGTTCCGTTGAAAAACTTGATAATAAAAGACTTGGAAAGCAGCGGGTTGAAGCGATGCAAATTGTAAAAACTCTTACGGAAGGCTCGAAATGGAAAAACCATCCTGCAGTAAAAATGTGGGAAGGCCATATTGAAGCACTTAAATATTACCACAATTGCTGTATCAACGAGTGGATTAAAAGAGGATTCAACAATACTATGCAACTATACAATGTTACAAAGTATGATTACCCGTGGTGGGTTGGTGATGAAGACTTTCACAGGGCAATGCGTGCAAGATTAATTGAAAAAGATGAACAATATTATCTACCTAAATTTCCTGGTGATAAAGGATTTAATGGTGGTAAGTATTTATGGCCAGTAATGGAAAATAAAACATTTAGAATTATATAATAAATGACAAACGAATTTGATTATTATACTGAAATTGAAGAGCTAAAAGCCCAAATTGAATTGCTTGAAAACTCTAATCGAGCATTAACAATAATGTCACAAGATAATTTAAAGGAAATTCAAGGTATTATTGAACTTATTGACAGTGGTATAGATAATACATATAAAACCATTAAAAATCCAAATGGGTCTATAAATTATACATTTAATTTGGGTTGGCTTGAAGCTTTTAACTACATTAGAGATTATATGGAACTCGAATTAAACATAAAGAAACCGAAATAATGAATAAAGAATATATTATATGTGCAGCTATTTGGTATAGAGAATTACCAACTCAGCATTTCTTGCCAGTAAATATTACTGAAGGAATTGTGATATGTGGGCATAGGCACGGTCATTGCATAGATTTATTAAAAACTATGTGTAATCTAAGAACTACTAAATTAGGTCCTGATTCAGTTGGCACAACAGTGCAAGGGTTTTTAACTAATACGAATAGATTTGTTTCTAGAAAAAACGCGTTGCAAATTGCAAAGGATGCCAATCAATTGATTAATCCTTCTTATATTACTGGTAATGAGTTGTATAGTGAAGATATTTATTAGGAACGTAACTGAATGAAAGAGCAATATTTAATATTTATACCAACTGCGTATGTTCCCACTTTACAAGAATATATAATTGATAGAGAATTTATTTATAGTGTTTCAGTCATTACATTAGAGTCGTTAGACCATACGGACTTAGCACAAAGCATTAAGAATGCTATAGATAGTGCAAATCCTGATTATGTTCTTCTTATTAATGTGCTGGTATTATATGAAACCATTCCAATTCCACCTTATTCAGGCATCATACCATCTGATAGACTTTATCATAATAAGTGTGGCCGCATAGTGATTAAAAATGAAACGGAATTATTAAACTGTTTGCACAAATTTATAAATTTTATACCTGGGCAACGGCTATTATTAGTTGGTGATAATCTCGATACTAAGACAGATGGTTGCAAATACAATGAAAATATAATTTTGGAAGATGCCACTCGCACTGCCCTTTGCAAAACATTTACGGTGTATGATGTTATTAGAGAATTTGAAGATAACGATCTTGTTTCAATAATTACTCATTCTGGTGCCGGTGGGTTTGGTAAAATATTTACTAATGAAGTGCCATGGTTTACTAATACTATATACCCAATTGTATATTGCATGGGATGTTATGCTGGTGATTTTACCAAAGATTATTCTTTGGCGGTTGCTGGTCTTGTATCCGGACATTGTTGGTCAACTATTATTGCTGGCAGCGTATATCAATTTTATGCTGTTGGTGCTGTTGGTGGACCAAGCTTAACGCTTGATAAATTATTTTGGCAAAATTATGACTATAGCAAAACAATAGGCGAAGCTTTATATAAAGCAAAGCAAGCAATGCCACCTACAAATCCAGACGATTTTAGACAATGGACATTGGCGTCTGTTAATATTATAGGTGACCCAACATTACCGCTTATTGCTAATTTTGAATTAAAAGGCAATATTAATGCATATGATGGTGATGTGCTAACATTAATTAATAGAGATAATGGAAACATATATAGCACAGTATGCAATAATGGTAGTTATTATTTTAATAACTTAGAACCAGGCATATTTAATATATCCGTAAATTCCAGATCTAATGCAGCATCCATCGATGCCTTATATATTGCCCAATATTTTACAGGCACACGACAATTTACAGACATTCAAAAGAAATTAGCCGATGTAAATGGTGATGGTACAATTAATTCTACTGATTCAATGATGGTACAACAGCATTTTGTTGGTATGATAAATACCTATCCAGTAGGTGAAACGTTAATACTTGATACAGTTGAAATCAATAAATTGCATACCACTAAAGATATAACCATATACTTTTATGGCGAAGTGAGCAAGCAATAATAAAAATTTGGATTTTTCAACTATTTTTCTTACCTTTACTTTATAAACACAAACAAAACTATGCTCCAAGATTTCGGAACTTTAAAACAAATGGTTGATGAACTCAATGCTGATAATTCGTCAACAGCAAAATTAATGGTGCTTAAACGGTACAAGAAAAACGAATTTATTCGTGAAGTATTGCATTATACTTATACCACATTTAAACAGTATTATGTAACTCCAGATAATCTTAGAAAAAACGAAGATTTGGTTGAATACGGTTACACAAACTTGTTTAAATTGCTTGATGACTTAGCAGCAAGAAAGATATCCGGCCATGATGCGTTAGCAAATGTTAATGGATTCATTGAAAAGAATAAGAAATACGCTGAATTAATATTGAATATTTTTGAGCGTAACTTGAAAGTGCGGTTAGATTCAAAAAGTATAAATAAAGTCTTTAAAGACTGCATTCCAACATTTGATGTGGCACTTGCAAACAAATATGAAGGCAAAGTTATTGCCAAGGTTAATTTTAAAAAAGATACATATTTTGTCAGTCGTAAATTAGACGGCTGTAGATGCATTGTTTTTTGTAATGGTGATGATGTAAAACTTATTAGTCGCCAAGGTAAAGAGTTTAAAACGCTTGATGTATTGAAAGAAGAATTTAGAAAGCTTAAAGTGTTTGGGTTAGTATTTGATGGCGAAGTTTGTATAGTGGATGATAACGGCAATGAGCATTTTGATCAAGTTCAAAGGCAAATATTACGCAAAAATTATACAATTGAAAAACCAAAATATAATGCATTTGATTGTTTAACACAAGAAGAATTCGATGCTCAAACGTCAAAACGCATTTTAAGTGAAAGATTAAAACAGCTTAACTATATTATACGTTCAGCAGTTAAATCACATACTATTAGTCGCAAGCGAATTGAAGTTCTCGAGCAAACTGTTGTTAAAAGCAATGCTGATTTAGAAGAATATTCAAACTATGCAACACAGCATGGTTGGGAAGGATTGATCATTCGTAAAGATTGTGAATATAAAGGCAAACGCAGTGATGACATGCTTAAATTAAAAAAGTTTCACGACGACGAATATACGGTGAAAGACATTGAAACTGGTCCGTTTAGAGTAGTTGTGGATAATGTAGAAGTAGTTGAACAGACATTGACAAATGTAATCATAGAGCACAAAGGAAATCCTGTAAGCGTTGGTAGTGGATTTTCACTTGAAGAACGGCGTGCATTTTACAATAATCCTAAAGAAATTATTGGTAAGGTAATCACTGTGAAATATTTTGAGACGTGTAAAGATAAAAATGGAAAAGAATCATTGAGATTTCCTACATTGAAAGCAATTCATGGACGAATTAGACAGACGTAGAAGCTTTCTTTTTGTAGTATGATTTGCGAGCTTCACTCATTTTCTTAATAGTTTTAGATTTGTGTTTTTTCCCTTTGAAACTTCCTGGTTTACCAAATGCTGGGTTTTTGTCTCCCATTCTAGTTTCGCTTTTTGTTCTAATATGAATATTGTTATCAGTTAATATTTGCCTCATTTTTTTCTTACCCATTTTAAACTTTGCATATAACATATTAAATGAATATTCTTCTATTTCATATAAGCGGCAGATTTCATCTATGAGTTCTTGATCACAATCTTTAAAGTTAAAATGTTTACTAAAATCAAGTTGCAATAATTGTTGCCGAATGGGTTCGGAAAATCTTAAATTAAAATGCTCTAACCCAGCAGATCTATTGACTAATATACCGTCTTTATCAATTTGGGTTCGACCATATTTTGCTATAGTTTCAAATTCTAATACATATGCATCAATACAATCTAAATTATCATATAATTTAATTCGTATGGGCTCTTGTTTAGCATTTAATAGTTTTTTAATAATATTGGTTAAATATTTATTGTGTGTATTGCGGTCATGACTTACTCGATATAAGTGATTATCAATTCGTTTGTCTTGTCCTTTACCAATATAAAATGGTTTATGTGTTAATAACTCATCGTTAATAATTTCAGTTGGATAACAATATGCATATACATAAAAATCTTTCATCATGCTCCTTTTAATATAATTATGCTCGATTTAAATTTAATCAATATTTTGAAGACTTTTTATTAAAAATAATTATCGATAATATTATGTATTTAATGATTGTGAAGTATTTTGAGGAATGTAAAGATAAAAATGGCAAATTAAGCTTAAGGTTTCCAACCTTAAAAGCTATACACGGCAGAAAACGGTTAACTTAATAACATCAATTATGTGTAGTTATAATTTAGAATTATTGACAGAACAAACTATTGCATATCAGTGCCCTTATTGCTATAATACTATTCTGGGGGGTAATATTATTGCTGAAACTATATATGATGTTGTTAGAATTGGTCACAATATAGGTGGTATTGCTATTGTTATGCAATGCAATCATTGCAGCAGGAAATCTTTTATTCACAAAGAAAGTTTAATATGGAAAATATTATAGAATATAATGGTAAAGAATTAAAATGGAATTATGATATATGCCCATGTTTGATATGCCCATTATATGAAGCAAGTAAACAGTTTCATGCAGCAAACGACCCAGACGCACGACATGATAAATGTTATACATCTAGATGCACTTATAATGCAAAAAATGCAAGTGACATTGCTTGGGGAATTTACTACATAATGCATCCAAATGAATTTTAATTAAAAAATAAAATTAAACAGGACTAATAAAATGATAGAAATAAAAGGAAGATACGCTAATGCTGCTATAATGACAAACGACATAGAAGAATCAGCATTGACCCAAGTACATAATATTATTAATAATCTTATAGCTACTGGTACTATTGTTTTACAACCAGATGTTCACGCCGGGGCTGCTGGACCCATTGGCTTAACGATGGAATTATCAGAAAAAGTAGTGCCGCAAATTAAGCTTAAGGTTTCCAACTTTAAAAGCTATACACGGCAGAAAACGGTTAACATAAAATGAAAAAAGTATATGTTCAAATAAAAAATGGATTTCCAATCAATGCTGATATACAGTCTGCGGTTGATGGATTTGAATATTTAGGATTTGATGCAATTGGATTCAGAATAGAAGAAATATTGGCAGGCAAATTTGATAATATAGCAAAATTAAATCCATTTGTTGGTTCAATTGACTGCATGACTGCGTTATTTAAACGTATTAATGTGTATCCAATTCCTATTGATTTTCCAAAAGAAATACTTGATAGCGGATTAATTAGCAGAAAGATACAAATTTTAAATATTGATGACGCAATTGCCAATTTTAAAAGAACTTTAATACCAGTATTCATAAAACCAGTTCAAACAAAGTTGTTTGATGGCATTTTAGTAGAGGATATAAAATATTTAAACTACTTTAAAGGATTTGAGGGCACTGATGTAATAGTATCTAATAAACTTGATATTTTAAGTGAATACCGAGTATATATTCATAATGGTAAAATGGTATATTCAGCTAATTATGCTGGTGATTTTGAGTTAATACCAAACTATGATTATGTGCGGCAAGTTATTGCATCATATGCCAGTGCTCCTATTGCATACACAGTAGATGTTGCTGTTGTTAAAGATAAAGATTACATATATAACGATATAATTGAAGTGAATGACTTTTGGGCAATTGGAAATTACGGATTAAAATGCTGGGATTATGCACAAATGTTATTAGACCGATATTTTGAAATAATTAATTATACTTTTGATAGTGGAAATCATCAATAATATTTTTGGTTATACTATTTATATTAAAAGGAGATAGTATATGATAAAATGTGAAATTTGTAATCGTGAATATGAAACTCGAAAATCTTTTTCCTATCATTTGCGTAATCATAACATAACAATTAAACAATACAATGAGTTATATCAATTGGATGTACAATCTTATTGCAAAAAATGTGGTAAGTTATTAACAAAGAAAAATAGAAAGACCGATTATTGTACAACTCACAGGGATCGCACAGGTGCTAATAATCCATTTTTTGGTAAGACACACACAAAGGAAACAATAGAATCTAATAAAATAAAAGCAAGTAAAAAAATTAAAACTCGATGGAAAGACCCGGTATATCGGAAAAAGGTAATTGATGGAATATCAAAACCCAGAAGTATTGCGGCTAAGATTAATATATCAAATGGTGTCAAGCAATCCTATAAAAATGATCCTCAATTAAAACAAAAAAGAAGTCAAGTAATGCTTGATAGAATCAAAAATGGATTTGATCCATTACATGGCAGAAGTTTGCAAGGAGAGGGTTGGGGAGAAACTGGCATATTTAATGATATATATTATGTTTCAAAACTCGAGAAGAAACGATTAATTTTTTTATGTAATAATAACATTGCAGTTAAAGGATATCTAAGATCTGAATTCAATGATTCAATTTGTTATCGTGATACAATAAATAATATAGATAGAACGTATTTCCCGGATTTTATATTACCAGATAATAAATGTGTTGAAGAAATTAAATATCGAAATAGTTGCTTTGATATTCAAGTTTTATCAAAATATCAAGCAGCATTTTTATTTTTTAAAAGAATAAATTATAGATATTATATAGTCACTGAACGCGATTTTGAATCTACTCCAGACGAGATTTATAATAATACATTAAATAAGCAAATTAGATCACAATTAAATCAATATTAAACACGCGAGAGCATGTACAAAAATAATATGAATAAAACATTTAACGAAGGAGATAAAATTTATTATGAATTTACTCCGCATACAGTAACAAGAATTGAAAATGGTGAAGTAACCCAAGTAACAGATGATTGCATTCACCGTTCGGGGTTATCCTTGACAGATGGTTGTTTTCACATTACAGATGATATAATTAAAATTAGCCATGCATTTATTGGATTTGAAGAAGTGATTAGAAATGCAGCAAAAGAACCATTTAGTTTAAATTGGCCGCAAATTCAAAATAAACTTGTTGAATATTGGGAAGCTGCGTGTAATGCTGCAAATGGAGTTGATTCATATTTTGTTGTCTACTATGTTGAACGCGCAGACCATTTCACAGCTGAATTAGTTGCAAGAATTAATGAAATAAGAAATATGACTATCGAAGAAATATATATTATGAGGGGGTAAAATAAGAATAAAAAATAAACTTGTTCGACTATATGCGTTTGTATTTATACAGACGAGGAAACTCCGAACACCACCGCTAGACATGGGAGACATATTAAAAAGGGTTAACAATAAGAGCACTAAACCAGTAACCCCGAAAGACACAGGTACAGAAATGTATGCTAGCTGTTAGAGTGCTTATGTCGTTAACACCATGGAGGGTGCAAACCATACAGGATTAGAGGGAAAGCGGCTCTATAATATCCGGGTTGGTGCATTAGTTAGATATATAGATAGAACAGAATTCGGGTTACGGGGCAAGTTTTAAAAAGATAGCGGTTTAGGCCGCTATTTTTTTCTTTGTTCACTATTTATTTATGATGAACTATATTTTGGAGAAACCACAGTGGAAAATATTCAAGAAAAATCGATTTTCGTAGACGACAATCTATGTTCTGACTTTTGGGATACTGGTAATAAGCTCAAGAAAGAAATTCGAGCACATCTACTTAAAATCGCTTTAGACTTTTATAGTGGAGTTAAGTTCACCCATGGCAAAAAGGTCATTAAAGATATTTATTTTACTGGATCATTGGCCGGTTATAATTATCATGAACAGTCAGATGTCGACATTCATATTGTATTAGATTATTCAATGTTAGATGATAACGAAGAATTGCTCGATAATTATTTTAAATTTGCTAAATCCGAATGGAATGGTAAACACGATATTACTATCAAAGGCAGAGTGGTTGAGATAGGAATAGATAATGTTATTAATAACAATCACCATGACGGCGTTTATTCATTAATACATGATAAGTGGGTTAAAGAACCCACTAAACAAGCAGAGGATGCAGTGGATGGTGAAGAAATAGATAGGTATGCTAAGAAAATAATGGGTAAAATCGATACTTTAATGCAAGATTATGCTTTAAGTGATGCGGAAGATGCCGCCTCTGTTGCGTATGATAAAGCAAAAGAACTGAAACACAAGATAAAAGAAATGCGGCAAAAGGCCCTGGATTCGAAGAAAGAGTTATATTCAGTAGGGAATTTGGTGTTTAAATCGCTAAGAAATAGTGGATATATGGAAAAATTATCAGATTTTATGCATGAAATGTATGATAAAATGTATATAATTGAACATAATATGGAGAACTAATGTGCCAAAAAAACTAACCAAAAAACAGCAGAAAAAGTCAAGCGCTGCAAAGAAAAAAAGCACATCGAGAAAAATAACGCAGGATCCACCAAAGAAAAATAAAAAATGAAGCAATACTCAATCGAAGATTTCTTTAAAAATCCTGAAATAGTTGATATACAAATAAGTCCAGATGGCAAATATTATTCATACTTGACACCGCATGAAAGGGTTATGAATATTGCTATTAAAGAAATCAGCACAGGTATTGAAACATTATTAACGTCATTTACTGATGATGATGTTGAAGAATATTTTTGGAAAGGCAATGATTATGTAGTATTTTTAAAAGATAAAGATGGTAGTGAAGATAGTGTAATGTATAGTATCAATCTGCAATCAAAAGAAATAAGAACGCATACTAATTTTGATAAAGTAAAAACCATTATTGTTGATACTTTGCATTATGTTAATGATAATAAAGTTATAATCGGCCTCAATAAACGAAATCCAGAAATATTTGATTTGTATGAATATGATTTTAAGCAAGAGCTGCTTACTTTAATATTTACAAATGATCTTAAGTTAAATGGTGATAATCCCCACGCAATAGATTGGTTATTTGACCATAATGGTAAGTTAAGAATAATTACGGTTAGCGACGATATAGAAAGAATATATTATTATCGTGCAGCTGATGCTAAATTATTTAAACAATTTTTACACATTAATTTCGATGAAAGCTTTGTTCCTTTATTTTTTGATTATGATAACGCATTTATTTATTGCTTATCAAATATTGGAAGGGATAAAGTCGCAGCTATAAAGTATGATCCGATTACCAAAAAAGAAATAGAAATATTATATGAAGATGAAGAATATGATGTTGGCGCTATTTGTTATTCAGAAAAAGAAAAATCGCCAACTTCCATTTATTGGTATGGCTGTAAAGAAGAGCATAAAATATTAAGTAGCAAAATACAAAAGATATATGATACATTTGTAAGAGAAATTAATGGTAAAATAGGTTATGACTATGAGTTTAGCATTGTTGACCATTGTGATGAAGAAGTTTTATATATTGTCACTGCATCTTGCGATATAGACCCGGGAACATATTATTTATACGATGCCAATGCCGATAAAATAACAAAAATAGCAGATGTAATGCCTTGGATAACACCAACAGACATGGCATCCACTACGCCAATTAAATATAAGACAAATGATGGTATTACTGAGCATGGCTATTTAACATTGCCTAAAAATATAAATGGCAAAATTCCATTAATTGTAAATCCACATGGTGGGCCTTGGCATAGAGATACTTGGGGATTTGACCCAGAGTTGCAATTTTTAGCCAATAGAGGTTATGCGGTATTACAAATGAATTTTAGAGGTTCGACTGGGTATGGTAGAGAATTTTGGAAGAAATCCTTTAAACAATGGGGATTACTGATGCAGGATGATATCAGAGACGCCGTATATGCTGCGCTCAAACAAGGTATATTTGACGAAAAGAAAATAGCAATATATGGTGGCAGTTATGGTGGATATGCTACGTTAATGGGATTAATAAAAACGCCGGATTTATATTGTTGTGGTATTGATTATGTTGGAGTTAGCAATTTATTTACATTTATGGAAACCATACCACCTTATTGGAAAGCAGAAATAAAAGAAATGTATGCCATGGTGGGTGATCCTAAAGAAGACGAAGAACAATTCAAGCAAACCTCACCGGTATTTAATGTAGACAAAATAAAAGTTCCTGTAATGATTGCACAAGGGCAAAATGACCCAAGAGTAAATGTGAATGAATCAGAACAAATGGTAAAAGCACTAAAGGAAAAAGGAATAAAAGTCCTATATATGTTGAAGGAAGATGAAGGACATGGATTTACTAAAGAATCAAATTCAATTGAATTTTATACTGCACTTGAACAATTTCTAAATAAAAATATAAAATGAAAAAAGAAGAATTAAAGCAATTAATTAGAGAAGCTGTTAGAGAAGAATTTTATTACCATATGAACAATAATTGGTTTGCACACGATGAAGATACCGATGCGTTTGAGTTGAGATTACTTATTAATGAAATGAAGTTTAATATGAAAGATACATATGATATTAAACTTGCACAGAAACATGCTATTGAGTTTGTAGATGAATATAATATCACGCATATTACTAAGATAACTCCAAATGCTGGATATATGGAAGTAAAATTATATTGGTTGGACCCAAATAATAATTTAAAACCATCAATGTCTGAACCACCAAAAAGTGGAACGAAAACCTTAAATACGCATATTAACAATCTAATTAATATTTTTTTGCCAAAATATGATAAATTTTTAATACGGCCCAATGATCCAATACGATATAGATTATTTCAATTAATATTACATAAATTCATCGATAAGAATGTCTGGGATATACAAGAATTTCAAGGTTCTATGCTAATTACAAAAAGGAGAAGTAAATGAATAAAGTTGAATTAAAGCAAATGATTAAACAAATTATATTAGAAGATGTAAATAAGCAGTCTACTCCGCAAAAATTTGTTGAAGAATGTGATATATTATTAAAACAAGCAGAAATACAACTTGGCAAACTTGATGATATATTATATGAATTAGGCAATGCAGCATCCTATGGGAAACAGATGTTTGAAGGTAGATTTGCAAATAATGAATATGGTATAACAAAAAATATGGTAGTCAGTGAATTATTTGATAGATTATCAGGTAATACAAAGGGAAATGCTAGATATTCGTTGCGTGATACTAAAAAATATCTTGGTTGGGTTAAAAATAATATGGAAGAAATTAAATCCTCTAATTTAAGCGGAGAACAAAAATGAAACTAAAAGAATTAAAGCAATTGATTAAAGAATGTATCAATGAAGAAATGCATTCAAGCAAATACCATGAACTTCCTCCAATGATTACATTAGATATTCCAAATGAATTAACTAACCTTAGCGAATTTGTAAAGTTATTAAGAGAATTTGTTGCAGATAATAATACAGATGCATTTAAGTTAGTATTGGAAATCTTTAATAAAGAATATGATACACCATATGTTAATTCCGGCGTTGAGAAAATGCATAGTGCATTGAAACAAGGATATTTTGTTCAAACCATTCAAACAAATACTGCATGGAACAAATACCATAAAAAGTTTAAAGTAATTGTACAATTAACACCAATTGCAACACAAAAACAAACTGATTTAGTAAGAAGCATGGGACCATTAGATTAATAAGGAGAAATAAAATGAATAAAGCAAATTTAAAGAAATTAATTAAAGAAGAAGTACTCGCAGAACTTAAAAATAAAAGCAAACTTACTGAAACAGTAGATGACCAATCGGCAACTGCACTATTTGGAAAAATAAAAACACAAATAGCAATGCTAAATAGAGCCATTACTAAACCTAAAGAATTAGCATTTCTTATGGCTGGCTTGATTAAGGCAGTAGCAGCAAATGAATCATTTGGACCAGCGCTAGCAAATAACATGAACTATAAATATGCTCTTAATTATTTAAATAAATTAGCCGGTGATTTAGCAAAAGACCAAGGAGACCAGCCAGACCAGCAAAAAGGACAGCCTCCTCAACAACCACCACAAGGACAACCACAACAACAGCAGCAACAAGTACCACCTGCACCTAAACAACCAACAATGCAACAGCAAGGGCCAACTAAATAATATTATGACACGAGCAGAACTAAAGCAATTAATCAAAGAAGAAGTTAGACTGGCAATCAAAGAAGTAGATACTCGGGGCAATCCAGAAACCTTTGGTGAGTTGGCAGAAATAATAACCAGCATCGTTAAACAACAATATAAGCAAGCAGTTAAAAAAGGAGCATTATCAGCATTAATTGACCAAGTCGCAAGCTTAATTCCAGGTGCTACTAATGTTAAATCAGCACTTGAATTCTTTAAAACTGTTTATAACGCAAGGGATGATAAGAAAACAAATAGTTGGTTAGATAGATTAAATGTAGACGATGACTTTTCTGCTATAGTAGATGATTCAATAGAGAACCAATTTATAAAAGATTTAGTAGAATGGATATCCAAACAACCACAAGATGCAAGATTGCCTGAAGACTTTGATATAAATGAAAAATTAACAGCTTACTTGGCAAACAAATATAACCAAAGAACATTGACGGGCAACCAGCCGCAAAAATAAGATAAATATGAATGAATTTTATTATTCAAATATGTTTGATACTAAAGCAATTGAGTATGTTATTATAATTATATTTTTATTATTGTTAATACCCTTTTCAACTTATCTTAATAAACCTAGAAAAAAACATAATTAATATGCTATTAAAGCATTAATATCATTTAGATTTGGATAATAGAAAATTTTTACTTACATTTACAACAGATTTTTAGATAAACAACAAAAATAAACGATTTATTGCTTAAAAAGCACAAACAAAAAAAATGTTAAAAAAAGTTTGGAAATTATCATTTTTTTTCATACTTTTACATAGTTATTACAAACCAACAAAATAAAATTGAAATGAGAACAGTGAATACATATAATACCAAGAACATTTGCGCCAGCATTAATTATGATGCATGGACAGGTAAAGGAGTACGTTTGAAAACAAGCTAGGTATTTAGTATTCCCATTATCATAAAAATATAAATTATGAAGAAACCTAGCCCAACCAGCTAGGTTTTTTCGTTTCGGTTCTTTCTAATATTGTAATTAAATGCCTCTGTAGCTTAACGGTGAAGCAATTGGCATAATTTGGGTAGGTAGCTTAATTGGCAAAGCGCAGATATTGGTCTATGGTGAAAAGGTATCACGGGAAACTGTTAATTTTCGATTCTTGGTTCGATCCCAAGTAGGCCAGCTAAAAAATAATTTTTAAGACCGCTATAATTTTCAGCTTTATACTATTTATAATAAAACAGGAGAATTATTATGTCGTATGTATGTAAAAAATGTGGAAAAATATTTGAAAAACAAAGAGCACTAATGGGTCATTGTGTAACTCATTCAATTAAAGTACAAGTCAAAAAAATAAAAACACAAGAAAAAAATAAAATTAAATCAAATAAAAAGCATATATGCAAATACTGTAATTTAGAATTTGAAACGGGGCCATCATTAGGAACACATACAAGAAATTGTATAAGTAATCCTAAAAGAGAAGATATGATAAAGCGGGGACACATTAATCGTTCAATATCAACAAATAATGATGAATATCGGGCTAAATTAAGTGCAGCCGTTACTGCTGGTATAATGAAAAGAGTTAAAGCTGGTACTTGGCATACAAGCTTTAAAAAAACAAGAACATATGATTATAAAGGTGAAAGACTTCATGGTAAATGGGAATTGGAATATGCAAAATGGTTAGATAACAATAATATAAAATGGAAACGACCAAAAGATAGATTTCATTATATATTTGAAGAAAAAGATCATTATTATACACCAGATTTTTATTTAGTTGATACTAATGAATACGTTGAAATAAAGGGATATGAAACAGATAAAGATAGAGCCAAATGGAAATATTTTAAATTAAAATTAATAATACTAAAAGGTAAAGATTTGCGAGCCATGGGAATTAATGTTTGGTAATATTTAAATCCGGCCTTGCCCCAATAAATTGTTCTTTAAAATATTTTTTAATAAATTGCCGGTGATCCAGGGAGAAGACAGGTCTGTAAAACCTCAGCTAGAAGGCTCGCGTCCTTCCACCGGCACAATTAGTTCTTTAAAATAATGCCGCAAGTAACATCAGTGGACTGTACACCCATTCTGCGTAACAAATAGATGTAAGGTACTTCGCAGTAAATAGGTTCGAATCCTATCAGCGGCACAAAATATCGATCCGGACGTATAACGGTTGTATACCGCGTTGTCTGCGCGAGAGGAGGGGTTCGAATCCCACCGGGTCGGCGATAATTGATAGTGACTAAAAGAGTTACTTCGTATTCCAAACGAGAAATGCAGTGTTCGAATCCTGCCGGCCGTGCTAATAATTTAATACCATACGGCTGTGGTCTAATGGCAAGACGCTAAAAATACTCTTTTAAATTTTCTTCAATTATACTTATTCTCGTATATCAATTGGTGAGATTATCTGCCTGATAAGCAGAAGGTTATGGGTTCAAATCCCGTCGAGAATACAAAGTTGTGGCAACAGTAAAAGCTACTTCGTGCGAATAGTTCGCAATTTGTCTTCTAAACAAACCATCCGGTGCAATCCCGGCTGTTCTCTTACAAACTTTCCCAACTTAAATGGTCTATTTGGCCTCATGGTGAGGAACCAGACTGTCACTCTGGTAAAATCTACGGATCAAAACCGTGATAGATCGCAAATAAATGGGTTGCCATGTTCCAAGGCTGGCGAAGGACGCCTGCAACGTCTTTGGTGGGGTTCGATTCCCCAGCGATCCACGCATAAAATATGCAACTGGTCCAATCAAAGGGATTGCAGATTTCAATAAAATCTATAACAGGATCATGTTAAAGCTAAACATGATTGGGTTCGAATCCCGCCCGTTGCTCAATTTAATGGTTCATTGACATCTTGGATAATTTTGTAATATTGTCCGCAAGCCTGATGATGAGGGATTCTGTCTGCAAAACAGAAGATGTTGGCTTAAACCCAACTGCGGACTCTTTGAAATATTGCAAGGGCAGCCATATGTGGTGTATGGTGTTAAACATTTCTAACCCTTGCAATCTTATTAATAATGCATGAATAACTAACAATTATTCTCAGCATTACTGCAAAGACAAGTAATTGCCTTTGCAACGAATTCGACGGTGGATCGTACGTCCAAAATGCGTAAGCATTAATTGTAGGTGAAGCCGTCCCATCAGGATGTTTCGTACGTTCATCTCGGGAAAAACGTACACACGCGGGATTCGCATAGTTGATTAGTGCGTCTGACTTCCAATCAGAATTTCGCGGGTTTGAGTCCCGCATCCCGCACAATGCCTTTGAAACATTTAATGGATGATGCCCCGCCTTGTAAGCGGGAGAATGCGGCTCGATTCCGCACGAAGGCTCAATAATATATGCACTATTCGTATAACGGTAGTATGCTGCGTTGCCAGCGCAGAGATGTCAATTCAACTTTGATATAGTGCTCAAATATAGTAACATAGCTCAATTGGTGGAGCGTTTGCCTGATACGCAAAAGGATGTGTGTTCGATTCACATTGTCACTACAAAATAAACTGCTCCTATGGTGTAATTTGGAAGCATTTTTGCCTTACATGCAAACGGCTATTGGTTCGAATCCAATTGGGAGCACAAATGTAGTCGTGGCCGAAATAGGATTGAGGCTCCAGCCTTTTAAGCTGGGATCCGTAAGGTGTATGTGGGTTCGAGCCCCACCGACTACACAATTTGCCGAGGTGGTACAAAAGATTAAAACGCATCGTTGGTATCGATGAGATTCCGGTTTGACTCCGGACCACGGCTCAAATGACTCGCTAACTCAATTGGTAGAGTACCACCCTTTTAAGGTGGGAGTTCCGGAATCATGCTCCGGGCGGGTCACAAAGTAACATGCATTCGTATCCGTAGCGGCGAACGGTTCAGACTCTTAATCTGATGATGTAACAATCCACCGTGGGTTCGATTCCCACCGAATGCACAATAAAAATAAATGGGAGAGAAGTTTAAAAACAAAACTTTCTTACTTTTCTCAATTAAATGTAGCGATTAGAGAGTTACTTCGGTAAAACAACAATCTGTAAAATTGTACATTGTATTTAAACTTTATGTTTAATATTTTATTAATTATTTTTTATTATTGAACTATATATTATAAACAAGGAGATTTATAATGTATTATTTGGTATATAAAATAACAAACAAATTAAATAATAAAATCTATATTGGTTGCCACATAACTGAAAAATTTAATGACAAATATATGGGTAGTGGTAGATTAATTAGAAAAGCAATTAAAAAGTATGGGTTAGAAAATTTTACTAAAGCAGTCTTATATAATTTTGATAACCAACTTGATATGTTGAAGAAAGAAGCGGAGTTGGTTAATAAAGAGTTTATTAAACGCAAAGACACATATAATATTACCGAAGGTGGTACGTTTAATACTAAAGGAATTGCAGTAGTTAAAGATGCTAATGGTAATGTATTATTTGTTCCTGCAAAAGATAAAAGAATTAAAGATAGAATATTGGTTGGAATGACAACGGGACTTGTTCCTGTTAAAGATATCAATGGCAATATATTTAGCATTGGCACGAATGATCCAAAATACTTGTCAGGAGAATTTGTTCATATATCTAAAGGTCTTGTTACAGCAAAAGATAAAGATAGCAATTATTATAATGTTTCAATTGATGATGAAAGAATTAAGTCCGGTGAATTAGTTGGTACAATGAAAGGATTAAAACACACGGATGAAGCAAAAAAGAAAATTGGAATGGCTAACAAAATACATCAAATGGGCAGTGGGAATAATCAATATGGAACTTGTTGGATTTATAATGTTAAGCTAAAAGAAAATAAGAAAATAAAAACTGAAGATCTTGCGTCTTATTTAATAGACGGGTGGATTAAAGGTAGAAAAATGAAATTTTAATATACGGGGAATAAGCATTCGGTGCTATTACTTTCCTAATTTTCTCAGTTAATGTAGTGACTGGAGAGTTACTTCGGAGGTTCAATCCCTCTGTTCCCCTCAAATGCGTCTGTAGTGTAATGCGTAGCACAAGGGCTTCCAAACCCCTTCGTAAGAGTTCGAATCTTTTCAGGCGCGCAAGGCAATATCATAGCAAGAATGTATTTTATTATTAGCATTTTTGTTAGGATATAATATGATGTATGAGATTTCATACATTAAGTCGAAATTAGGGATGTAATGTATGATATTTCATACAAATCTATTAGGTTTGATTTGCTCGACTTTTATATTAGGATGATGTAGGATATTACCCAATATAAAACGTCTAACCTAACTTACCTAATCGATGCAGAATTGAAAATACTATGCCGGTATATTTTAACAGGTAGAATAAATCACTCGTAATGATTAGATACGGACTCAGCTTCTGTTGCCGGCTCAACAAAATTTGCTCCTATGGTGTAATGGATAGCATTAGAATCCCCTAAATTTTAAGTATAGGTTCGAGCCCTATTAGGAGTGCAAACATAATTAAATTTATAAAAAAGCAATTATAGCATTTAAGAAAAATTTTTGTTTTTTTATTTTTTTTCTTATATTTATTGAAAACCAAGGAAAGTACAAAAACATTATGGTTGGTGACATTTACAAGTTGTCGGGTGCTAATAGCAATATTTCGCAAAAAATAGGAGCCATAGGTATCGTTGTGCAAGAGTTAGCCGATTTATACTTTCTTTGCGGCCAATCTAAACTTGTTCTATTTGCTAATGGAGACTATGAAGAATTTAATACACATGAGCAAGAATATTTCCTTAATAAAGTTGGCCATTCATCGGAACATGAGCATTATAAATTTACCAATGCTATGCAACTAAATAAAGACTACGAGCATGGGTTATGGTACAATGTATTCATAAGAAATTCTACTAAATAATATGCCACCTTCGTATAACGGATAGTACAACGTGCTTCTACCGCGTTCGGTGTGGGTTCGAATCCCATGGGTGGTACAATAAACAACAATTTAAAATTAAAAATGGGCAAAACCAATTACAGAATTAACCAAGAAATAAAAGACGATAAAGTTAAAGTTATATTTGATAGCGGAGACCAAAAAATTCTTCAAACTTATATAGCTATTAATATAGCAAATAAAGAAGGATTAGATTTAGTTGAAGTAGGGAAGAATGGCGAATTTCCAATATGTAAAATTCTTGATTACAGGAAGTTTATATATGACCGTGAAAAAAAGGAAAAAGAAAACAAGAAAAAGCAAGTAAAAATTGAAACAAAGGAAATAAGATTTACTCCTAATACGGGTAAGCATGATTTAGAATTTAAAAAACAACATATAATTGCCTTTTTAAAGGGTGGCAATAAAGTAAAAATATCAGTTTTCTTCAAAGGGCGTGAAAAAGAAAAGCCAGAACGGGGAGAACTTATATTATACCAACTAATGCAAGAACTAATTGAAGTTAGTAAAGTTGAAAAATTGCCGAAATTAGAAGGCAATTATCTGTCAACAACACTAACTCCAAAAACAAATGGAAAAATTTAAAGCATACAATACAGGAATACTTGAAGGTGGAACAATTGAATACATCAAGAACTACCTTGAAACGCATGACAATGTTACTGTTTATGTTGGAACCGACTCGGTTAACAACAAAACAAGAACAGTATTTGCGTCTGTTATCCTTATGTACCGCAAAGGAAAGGGTGGACATTACATCTATGATGTGAAGTTCATGCCAAAAATTCGCGATATGCATTTAAGACTTTCTAAAGAAATTGAATATTCTCGCACAATTGCAAAGGAATTGCAAGATGCTGGTTTAACTGTTGCTATTGACTTAGATATCAACCCAAGTGATAACCATGCATCACACGCATTAAAGTACTGGATTGGTAGTTTAATATATGAAGGATTTGATGTTCGCATTAAACCGGTATCTTGGGCTGCTAGCCGAGCTGCAGACTTTGTACTTGGCAAATATAAGAAAAGAAAGGAAAAGAAGAAATAACACTATTAAGTTTATGCTATACAGGTATCGAAAGAAAATTCCACGTTGTGCATAATGGTGCAAGTAGCATAAACTTTTTTACGGGCCATACAGGCTTTGATTGCAATGACGATGAAATGTAAGCAAGCATCACCTTATCTAATATGTGATTCATAAATTATTAGGTAAACAACTAAACGGCAACGCACAAATAAATGCAGAGGATATAATGTCATATCCTACTATTGTAACAGTTACTAAACCTGTTGCAAGGGTTGAGCACTTCGAAGAAGTGCTAGCATAAACAGCAAAATTAGTAAGCACGTTTTCTTGCGTGTAAAACACAGGATACAGTTTTTTCTGCTTGTTCTCGAAATAATAATAAAAGCAGATATTTTGTTCGCTAAGAAAAACGAAATAAGCTTGTAGAAAATATTTATAAACATTGTAAGACTCGAGTTCGAATCTCGAATGGTCCACCGTGTTGGGTAGAAGACACCAACTAATGTGCCACACACGATGAGAAATGGGCTGTTCACCCATAGTGGAACGTAGAAAGTATAGGGAAAACTTTCGGGAGTGCCTACCTTCTCTGCGCAGGGAGAACAAGTTTAATTCTAACCAAACCAATGTGCGGCCGTGCATTGGAAGTAGCAAATTGGAAACCTCATATGCTTTTGGGACAGCCTGGTGCTTGCAAGTTGAATAGATTAGAGCATCAATTTTTTGAAGGAGTCTATACTTATTTAGGTATTAGACTTTTTTTGGAGGCGCAAAATGGAATCGGAGCTACTAAAGCATATTATAAAGCTATTAAAGTTATAAATAGCTGCAATACATCTGACCAATTATTTTCTTCTGTACAATATTATAAACTATATAAAACACTATATCCAGATGAGGTGACTAATATTGCAATGCTAAAAGTTATTTTTACTAAAAAATTTAGAAATTTAAAACATACTAAATCTTAATCACTCCTGCTATTTTAACATACAGTTCTTCAAATGAAAATGGTTTGCTGATATATTCGTCAAAGCCATTTTGAAGTGCTTTATCTTTTTCATTATCCATAGTAATTGCTGTTACCGCAATTAATTTTATATTACTGTCATATGCTTTTGCTTCTTTTACTATTTGATAGCCATCTTTATATGGTAGATGAATATCACACAAAATTAAATCAACTCTATAATTTTTTAATACATTTAAAATATTCTTACCAGTATATGAACTTATAATATTTGCATTAGTTTCCTTTAGTAATAGTTTTAATAATTCATATGAATCTTTATCGTCGTCTATAATTAGCACAGTTTTATTAGTTAAATTTGGTATGCATTCACTTAAAGAATTAGTTATAGTTGAATTATCTTCAATATCTCCATCAACAGCCATATATTTAACATCGAAATAGAACTTAGACCCGGACCCAAGATTTGAATTTATTTTTATAGTTGAAAAATTAAGAATATTAGCAAGCTTTTTTGCAATTGATAATCCAAGTCCAACGCCTCTATATTTCTTTCCTGATGCAATTTGTTTAAATGGGCTAAATAAATATAATTGATCCTTTTTAGATATACCTCTGCCGGTATCTTTAACATAAATGGTTAATTCATCATTGTTGATAATATCATATCCAAATTCAATAACACCTTCATCTGTAAATTTAAGTGCGTTATCAAGTAAATTATTTAATATTTGTTTTAATCTATCACCATCAGTATTAATGATTATATCTTTATCTTTGATAATATTAAGTTTTATAAACAAATTTTCTTTATTTAGTTTTGTTTTTTCTTGCTCATATACAATAAATAAATCAAATAATAATTTATTTAATTTAACTGGCCCTATGTCAAGACTAAGTTGATCAGATTCTAACTTGGAAAAATCAAGTATATCATCTATAAGTCGCAATAATTTGTTACCATTATTATTGATAATATTAACATAATCAATTTTATCTGACGTGGGCAAGTCTTTCTGCAACAATAAATTAGAAAATCCTATTATCGCATTCATTGGTGAACGTATTTCATGACTCATGCTGGCCAGGAAGATTGATTTTAATTTGAATGCATTTTCTGCATCTTCCTTGGCCTTCTTAATATCAGAAGTTAATGTGATATGTTCCGTAATATCATTAATTATTGATATTATATATTTATAACCACCAATTTGTATTATTTCTGCATTAAAAAGTGTATTCTTTTTAATACCATCCCTATCTTTAAATATAACAGGCAAATTTTTGATTTTATTATTTTTTGATAACAATAACCTAATATTATAAAAATCGGCCTCATCTGAATATAAATTTAGTTCCAATGCGGACTTTCCTATGACATCATTTTTTTTATATTTTGAAATATTAACAAACGCGGTATTAATATCTGTGATTTTGTTTGTTTTAATATTTGTAATCAGTATTGGCAATGGTGTTGCATTAAATATAACTTTGAAATTCTTTTCAAATGTGGTTTCACTATAAGTTGATGAGCCAATACCAATTAATATTTCTTCATTTTTAATAATTCCTTTTATTATTCTTATGCTTATTGGAATTAATTTACCAGAAGATGATACCCACGGTATTTTGCATGATACAACACTGTCATCTATCATTTTCTTAAATGTAGATTGGACACATTTTCTTTTATCTAGGTGGTGGAGGTCAAATATTTGTAATGATAGTAATTCTTTTTTACTATATTCTAATATTTCTTGCGCCGTTTTATTTGAATATAAAATATTTCCGCTATAATTTACAATTATCACGCAATCCGATAGATTGTCTATTAAACTAATTATATTTTTACAATAACCACTATCAAAAATATCTTTATCGTTCATGGGGTGGAATCAAGATGCTAATGCTAATTATATATATACCACATAGAATTTAAAATGTCAATATTATAATTAATTTTTTATTGCATTAGTTAGGTGGGAAAATAATGGCTTATAAAAATTATTATATGCTATTTGTGCGGAGGGAACAGGATTCGAACCTGCAACTCAATTGCTTGAGACTTGTTTTCCAAACAAGAACGGTCAACCATTACGTCTTACCCCTCCATATTTGCGGTAAACATAGGAATCGAACCTAATTCAATTGCTTGAACGCATTGTTTTCGAGACAAGCATGCTAACACATAGCATTTTATTTACCAAATATTAGTTGCGGAAGAAATTGGAATCGAACCAAAGCCGGCTCTGCACCGACCACACCGTTTTCAAGACGGGTCCGCTAACACATAGCGGTTTATCTTCCATTTTATTTGCGGAGAACAACGGAGTCGAACCGTATCCAGTTTCCCGAACGCATTGCTTAGCAGGCAAGCCCCATTACACAAATGGGTTTATTCTCCATATTGGTGACCTTGGTGGAAGTCGAATCCACAACCCTGCCGGGTACGGTTTCTTAGACCGTTGCGTTTACCAGTTTCGCCACAAAGCCATTTTAGTAGTTCTAATAGGACTCGAACCTATACTCATTGCTTCAGAGGCAATGTTGCTACATTACAATCATAGAACTATTATTACATATTAGGTAAACAGTTCCAGCTGAGCCCTAAGACCAGCACTACCGACCTGTAAGTAGTTCATAATATGTAATGTGCTCCTGCTCAGATTCGAACTGAGATATTTACGCTTTTAAGACGTTTGCCAGCGGCCGATTGGGCTACAGGAGCATTATTTGTTGTCCATAATAGGGTCGAACTATTATCAAGAGATCCAAGGTCTCCTATGCTGCCATTGCACCAATGGACAATTATTCAAAATATTATTCAAATTTCTAATAAAAATAAGTGCTAATACTCAGATTCGAACTGAGACTGTCTCTAAAGTGTTGCCATGATTTCTAAGACCATCGAGTTTGCCAATTTCTCTATATTAGCAATATAGTACCCCAGCAGGAATTCGAATCCTGAATCTTTTGAGTTTGAATCAAACGCAATTGCCAATTATGCTACTGAGGCATTTTGGGTGTCGGACCAGATTCGAACTGGCAATACTCTAGCGAGTTTCTGGGGCCACAACCCAGTCGGATTCCATTTACCGGCTACAGACACAATCTTCAATGTAGAGAATGTGAGATTTGAACTCCTCCTCTGCGCCCCAAACGCAGAATGCAACCTGGTTACAACTCATTCTCTATTTTAATCTCCTTCCTACAATCCACCCACTATTTAAGTAGCATTGCAAGTCATTGACTTTAATTTTTTTATTTTCTTTTAGTTCAACATTATAAATCCAGCAAGTACCATATTGAGAATTTTTATTTCCTTTTTGGTGTATGCTGTTTGCTTTACCTATTTTCTTTTTTGTTTCTTCTGTGTGTTTAATTCCAGTCATCGTACCAACTAATTCGCCAGATTTAATTCTTAAATCATCACTTGGTACACAAAAATAATTACCGTTTTTGTCTTTTGCAACAGTTGTACCTTTTCGTACGTGCACAAGATCCCCAGACATATATTTTGTATCTGATATTGGGATGCAAAAATAATTATCATCTTTATCTTTTACTGTTACAAATCCTTTAGATGTTGCTACTAATTCACCAGACAAATATCGTTGATCATTTACACTTACACTAAAAGTATTGCCAGTTTTATCTTTGACGGCAACAAATCCTTTCGTGTTTATTACTCCACCCTCAATTATATTATATGTATCTTTGCGTTTAATGAATTCTTTATTAACGAGTTCTGATTCTTTCTTCAACATATCAAGCTTATTATCAAAATTATATAGAATTGCTTTAGTAAAGTTTTCTAAACCATATTTTTTAATAGACATCCACAAATATTTGCCCGACCCCATATATCCATCATTAATATTTTTAGTAACATGACACCCAATATAGATTTTACCATTAATTGTGTTCGTTATTTTATATACCAAATAATACATTATAAATCTCCTTGTTTATAATATATAGTTCGATATTTAAAATAATCGAAAATAATATTGAACTATTTCAAAGAACTTTAATTGAGTGAACACAATGGAATTCGAATCCATATCGTAGGCTCCGCAAACCTACATTCTATCCAGTTGAACTATGCGTCCATTTTAGTACCCCACAAGGGAGTCAAACCCTTATCGTATGATCCGAAGTCAAACATTCTATTCAGTTGAACTAGCGGGGCATATTACACATCATAAAAAAACCCGGCAGTGGTTGCTGTCGGGCTTTTCGAAGAGGAGTATTATATGTTTAAATATATTACATCAATAGCTAGCCCGACTGTCCGTTATGTAACGGGAGTTGTGATGGTAGACTGGATTGACGCAATAATGTTTTCATGACAATTTTTGTTTTTATCTTGTTTTAAATAACTATGTAAAAGTAATAAAAAAATATGAAAAATCCAAGAAAAATTTAAAATATTTCATCTTTATGCTTTTTATGCATAAAAACTTGAACAGTTGATTTTTTCATTACTTGATACTTATTATAGGAAAATATAGTCAATAATCCAAATAAATTCTGAGAAATATGGTTAAATCAGCTGGCTTAGCAATAATTTACAATAAAATGATTCTCTTAACGCATCCAACTGGCGCATTATGGTGGTCATCATATGGCATTCCTAAAGGTTGGGTAGAACAAGGTGAAGATATTTATAGCACTGCTATTCGTGAAACTAAAGAAGAAGTTGGCATACAAATTCCATCTGAATTAATAGATAGCCAGCTGCATTCATTTTATTATATGAAAGATAATCAAGCATATAAGCAAATTTTTTATTATGTTGCACGAATAAATACGCTGGATAATATAAAATTATCTGGCTTAGTAGTACCCAAAAGCCAATTACAGCTGGAAGAAGTGGATTGGGCTGGCTTTTTAAATTATGATGATGCAATCAAACGTATATTACCATTACAAAATCAATTATTAAATCTTATAAAATGAAAGTTATATTTGATAGTAAATGCAATAGCATTATAATTGAATACAAATTTATTAATATTCCTATTCAATATATTTATAATAAAGCGGTTAGTAGTCAATTTATGATCAATATATTTAATAAGAAATATAAAATATCACGTAAAAAGCATAAAAGATTATTTAAACTTTTTGTTAATACGCCGTGCAATAAATTTATAGTAATTAAATAGGTTATACTATTTATAGTAAATGGAGAAATACAATGAAAAATAAAATTCCAAGCATTTTAATTATTGATGATCAAGTTGATTTTTTATTAATGTTGAAACATATGCTTGATAATATTGGATTTACTAATATACAGTATCAAAAAAATGCATATCAGGCCCTTAAAGAATATGAGTTGTTTGATATAATATTTTTAGATTTAAAAATGCCGGGGATGTCGGGATTAGAGTTTTTAAAAAATATTAAGTCAACGCATAATATTAATAAATTTTTACCTAAAATTATAATAATAACATCTGATTCAGACCCAGTTACTAAATATGAATGCTTGCAAAATGGCGCTGACGAATATATAATTAAACCAGCAAATAAAGATGCTATTATTAATGGTTTAAAAAAAATAAATGCTATTATATAGAATGAAATGTAAATATCATACACCATGTGATGATTCATTAATCAAAAAATACTATTTATATGCTGATAATCATATATTTATCGTCACCACGCGTGCGCGCGTAATAAGCAATATAAGCTTATAATATTTTAAGCTATTCTTTATAAAAGAATAAAGCTTCATTGCATTACGCTTTATTCTCTTCATTAAAGCTTCGCTTTAATTCAGTTAATAAATTATAATTATAATAATGGATATTAAGATAGCAGTTAAAATAAATGAATTATATAATAATGACACATTCTGGAAGAAGGACGTTGCAACTTTGATACGGGAAAATGTATCAAAACAATTATCTGACAAGATGGCAGATTATGCAAAACTGTGGGATGTATTAGATGCAGAAATTAAGTCAAACTATTTCTTTAAAGACTCAGCAATTTTTAAAAATTGGCTGGGGTTGCTTGCAGAAACAAAATATGCAAAAGTTAAGGTGGCTATATTAAAAAATAAATTTGTTCTTGATTTAGAGTCGGCGGAATATAAGAAGACATTGAGTATGCTTGAAATGGATACTGCCCCGCAAGACCAAATTAAAAACAATATTTCTTTTGATAAAAAAGAAAATATTAAGGTGACTGCTAAAGACTTTAATTTTTCACTTATCATAGACACTGCACTCAATAAAGTTAAAGATGAGGGTTATTCACTCATAAGAATACACAATATGATATTATATTGTGTTAAAAATAATGCAATGGACGACAATATGCAAATAATTAACACAATGTTGCATAAATTAGGAGAAGAACTTAATCCAGTCAGTGCATATACTTTCTTTTATCAAGATAGTGAAGTGGGCTATATAACGCTGTATGTTTTTGAGTATGATAATTTAGCATCACCGGAAATTAAATAAATAAAAAGATTACTATATATTTGTAAAACCAATTAAATAAAAAAGTTATGAAGTACAAAGCACAAATCATGCCTCACGTTGAAAAATTAGAGCAAGCAGTTAGTACTGCTAAAGAAATTATTGATACAAAAAGAGGCACACCAGCGCAGGCATCGCATTATTTAGAAGTTGCGTTAAAGCATTTAGAAAAAATAAATGAATTACTTGAAATAGAATCTGACTAAATATTATAGGAGAAATTAATGGCAAAACGAACAATATTTTTTATATTGCTAATATTGGCATCCTTTGTCATAGCTATTTTTGCAGCATATAGTTCTGTAATGGGATTGGCTGCAGTTTTTAGTGGTGCTAAAACAGAAATAATGCTACTGGCGGGAGGACTTGAGTTTGCAAAAATAGTGGTTGTTTCATTATTAGTACAATTCTGGGGGTCATTACAAAAAATTCTTAGAACATTTCTTATTACGCTTGTTGTATTTGTAATGATATTAGCATCTGGTGGTATATATGGATTTTTATCAAACGCATACCAAAAAAATGCAACTACTATTGAACAAATTGACAAGTCTGTTGAATTAATAAATAATAAAAAAACATTATTCATACAACAGAAGCAAATGTTTGAAACACAAATCAGCTCGAAAAATAATAGAGTAGATAAATTAACAAATTTGCGTGAACAGCAGGAAAATAGAATTGATAATTTAATCAGTAAAGAAAAAGATTATCAATCACAATCTACTCAAAAATTCATACAGCAAGCAGATAAAGACATTCTCCAACTAAATACTGAAATTACAACCTTATCAATTAGTGTTAATTCGATTAATGATTCTATAGCAAAATATGAAACAAAATCACTTGAAATTTCAAATAGTGGAGTATCCGTAGAAGTTTGGGCATTAAAATATTTAGCAAAACTTACAGGTAAATCAATTGACGCTGTAGCTAATTGGTACCTTTTAATTTGTATGTTTGTTATAGATCCATTTGCCATACTATTGTTAGTAGTAGCCAATATGTTAATAGGCAATTTACGCAAAAAAGATTCGAATAATACAAATTATCAGACGATAACAGATGCCCCAATAGCGGCAAAATCTAAATATAGGGATATTCATTTCAAAAATAGCTAAAAAATTAGGAATATTGATAAAAAAATACTATAATTATACAAAACAAATTTCATGGAAAAAACAATTAGAAATAAAACATTTACGAGTGCTGATGAAGTACGTGAATTAGCAAAAAAAACCATTATTAATGAAAAATTAGACTTGATGGGTGCGCAAGTTGAGTATTTATTTGTCTCACCGGCAATAAACAAAACAACAGTAGGACGATGTATCAGAACGGGTCCCGAATTAAACTTTTTTAGCGGTGCGGATTATGTTATTGAAATAAGTCAAGACGTATGGGATGAGTTAGATGATGATGTAAAATATATTTTGCTCCACCACGAATTGTTGCATATATATCCTGTATCAAATGATAAAAAAGGCACTATTGAATATAAATTACGTGATCACGATATTCAGGATTTCGATTTAATTATTAAAAAATACGGCACAGATTGGTTTAAAAAACTTAAAACAGTAATGTCAGATACATTAGGTGCTGATTATTTAAATGATATTATATCGATATAGTATGATAAATGACTATAATTTTATATATGACACAAACCAATTAGAGAATAAAATATCAGATACTGTTGAAAAGTACGAAGCTGAAAAAATTATTGACTTATTAGCAGCATTTTTAATAAAACAGCAGACTTCTCCGGCAATATGTGCCCCACAAATTGGTTTATTTAAGCAAGTATTATTGGTTCATTATGATACGGGATTGTTCTTTTTAGTAAATCCGGTTATAATTGAACAAAAATACCCAATTCCCTATTTAGAAGCATGTATAACATATCCTAACGAACTTATTGAAACAATGAGATATGCATCCATACGCGTTAAATCAGATAATTTTAAGGAACCAATTAAAATTGGTATTAATGGTAAATTTGATAATACAGATGATAGATTAAAGCATCCAGCAGTTTCATTAGCAGCTTATATACAACAAGGTATAGATTTTTTTAATGGTGTCCTTCCAAAGCAAAGATTGTTTGATAGCATGATGAAAGCTATGCAGCCTAACATTACTCCTACGAACATAATAGATGGTGAAACATATAGAAGGAATGAAGTTGTTGAATTAGAAAAAAATGGACTTACCATTTCCATTAAATTTAAGAAAATTAAACAATACATTGACGACGGGTGGCAAGTTATTAAAAAACAATCTAATGGATAACAATAATAATATTGAAAATATAATATATAAACCATTAGATAACTTACGACAATTAGACTATAGATTTGATGCTGAACATGCTAAAATTTATATTACATCTTTTATAGATGAAGGTTTAATTGAGTTATTAATGATGCGGGTTGATTATATCATTAATACATGGGCTAGAATGGGTATGCGGGATGATTTAAAATCTATTGATATAATTTTAAGCTCATATGGCGGAGACATTTATGAATCTTTGGCAGTAATAGACTATTTTGAACATTTGCTTTATAGTGAAAAAATTAGAATTAATGTTGATTGCTATGGCAAAGCAATGTCATCAGCTATAATATTATTATCCGCTGCAACTGGTAAACGTAGAATGTCAAAAAGAGCGTTCATATTGTTTGATGAATTTAAAAATACTGCTCCAATAAATAAAAATGCTGGAGTTGGGTTTAAAACGACATCAAAAACAAATGGAAAGGGCAATTCGGAATATGATGAAAAAATTGATAATCATATGGATGAATTAAATGGGTATATGATAAAAATATTAGTTGATTCAACTAATAGGGACGAGTCGTTTTGGGTAGATATACAAAAGAAAGATGTATATTTGCCTGCAGAAAAGTGTTTAGAATATAATTTAATAGATGAAATAATAACTTAAAAAATAATAATTATGAAATTAACAGCAGAACAATTAGGAGAAAATTATCAAAAACTTATTGACATTATCAATGAATATATTGCACCTGGCCCACGACAAGATGCACTATTAAAATTGTATGATGATTTAGCTAATAGAATAGCATTAGCACCAGCATCTACCAAAATGTCATTTCACAATGCATTTCCAGGTGGATATGTACTGCATGTATTAAATGTGGTTAGTTGTGCATTAAAGCAGCACAAATTATGGGAATACTGCGGTGCAGATATGGTTGGATATACCAAAGAAGAACTCGTATTTGCAGCACTAAATCATGATTTAGGTAAAATTGGAGATTTGGAGAATGACCAATACATACCTCAGGACAATCAATGGTATGTAACAAATCGGGGAGAGATATACAAATATAATCCAGAAATTGATAATATGCCACATCAATATAGGGCAATTTATTTATTACAGCATTATGGTGTAAAAATGACCGTACAAGAAATGATTGCGATAGAAGCACATGAAGGCTTATTCGAGGATGGAAATAAAACGTATTATATCCAATATGATGAAGACAAAAAGTTCAAAACTAATTTGCCCATAATTATACATTTTGCTGATTATATGGCTGCTAGAATTGAGTTTGAAGCGTATATGAAAACAAAGAAAGGTAAAAACATTAATTCAGATAATTATTTGGAACAAAAATCACAAAAAACATTGAGTGCCAAGCAAGAAATAAGCACAATGTTTGATAAGGAGAAATAACATGGCAACTTCTTTAATTATTATATCAATAGCACTCTTTTTATCCGCTACTGCCGCGGCAATATTAGTTTATTATTATCGTAAACATACTGGTATTATCGGGCAACTGTCGATTGATAACAAAAGAATTATTGATCAGAATGCATATTATGAGAAGTGTTTGTCGACATCACTTGAAAAAATTCAGTATTATGAAACTGATTTTGAAAAAACATCCGCAGAAATAAAGGAAATTACAAATGAAAATTATTTATTGATTACTTGGTTTAATGAATTTATAACACGAATTAAATTTGTTGAATCAAAAATACAATCGATTGATGTACTTGGTTCATTTGAAGCGGATGATGAGACTGGTGCAATATATAAAGAAATTAAAGAAATGGCAGTTTTATTAGTAGAAATGAGAAAATTAATAGAGTTACAAACAGAAGAGAAAGAAAAAGAATAATATGTCAAAGAAACCTTATTTTGATATAAATACTGAAAAAGCTATTATTGCATATAATAAATCAACTGACCTGGCGGAGCGTGAAATTTTATTTAGAAAGTTTATATACCAATCTTTTAATAAACTCGCTGAAAATTTAATTAATACTAAAAAAGCATACTATATGTCTGACAGTGTTGAAGAAAGTAAGTATGAGGTGGTGACTTATTTATTGGAAAAGCTTAAAAAATATGATGAAACTAAAGGAAAAGCGTTTTCATATTTTACCGTAGTTGCAGGAAACTATATTATTATACAAAATAAAATTGCGTATAATGATAGGAAAACAAAAATGAGCATTGAGACTGCGGAGATGGATATAGATATGGACGAAAGTTTATTTACATATCATGAGTACGACATGCCAGAAAATGTGACCACTTCGTTTTATAATATATACGTTGAATATTTAGATAGACAATTAGATAATTTATTTCCAAAATCCCGCGACAATAAAATAGCAAATGCTGTATTATTAATTATGAAAAATAGGGATCACGCAGATAATAATAAAAAGATTTTATATGCTATAATAAGAGAAATAGTCCCAGACGCAAAGACCCAACAAATAACAAGACTTATTAATAAAATGAAGAGTTTATACGATATTATATTTGATATATATACGAGTGGTGGAAAAATAGACTATAATACTAATTATACCTATATGGCAGACTAATGGGGATATCATGGCAAATTTAACTGATGAAATTTTTGAAGGCAAAACATTTGCAGAATTATTATCCGATATTTATAATAATGCAAAGGAAAAGGATAAAATTATTAACAATTTAATGATTATTATTAATGGTGTGCTAGAAAAGCAGAAAGATAATATGAGGTTAACTGATTTAACAGTAATGATGCCTATGATTAATGAATTAAATAGTACAAGCATTAAAAATAATGATATTTTAGTTAAATTGGCTGCGGTAGTGCAAAGAAGTTTGCAAAAAGATTCTACTACATCTGCATTAGATGATTTGCTTATTTCAAAAGAAGAAATGTTAGAAATTCAAGAGTCTACAAGTAATGATAAACCCATAAAAATACAACAATTGGTTGATAAAGTTACTGCGTTGGAGAAAAAATAATGTTCAAAACAAACCCAGTTTGGAATACTTTTTATGCTGATGCATTAAATAAAACCCATCGTACACTAACTAAAGAGGTTGGTGAAGTACAATGGCTATTTGAATCTGCTGAAGTGGTTGATATTATACTTGATAATAAGCATCCGTTATATAAAGATGATAGAGATATTGGGTGTATTGTTATTAAATTAGTTAATACAAGCGTAGAAACCAATAGTAGTAAAAATATTACAGTTGCAAAACCTGCAAGCCCGTATATAAAAAAATATCCGCTTAAGCATGAAATTGTTACAGTATTTAAATCTTCCAATACTGATGCGGGAGAAATTCATAAATCTGTTTCTTATTATTATTTGGATGTTGTCAATATATGGGGGATGGCCAATCACAACGTGCTCCCCGGCGTATCATACATTCCCGACCCAGAAAATAAAACCCAAAATTATATACAATTTACTGGTAATGCAGTTAATCCAACAGTTACAGAACCTGATGTTGGCGATACATTTCAAAAAAATGAAAATGTTCCAGATTTACAGCCATATGAAGGTGATATTATATTTTTGGGTAGGTGGGGCCAATCAATTAGATTTGGTAGCACAGTTAGAATGACCAATGTTGCAAATACTTGGTCATCAAAAGGCAATAATGGGGACCCAATTATAATAATTCAAGCTACAAAAGCAGTAAAAGGTTCTTTTTACAAAGTTGAAGATGTAAATAGTGATAGTAGTTCTATTTATATATGTGATGGGCAAGCAATTGGCATAGAATTGCCATCAACCGAATCAAATTCGTTTAGACTCGGTGGCACTAAACCTAAAGCCACCAAAGAATATGTAGGCAGGCATATTACAATTAGTTCAGATAGACTTTTATTATCTGCTAAAAACGAGTCAATAATACTTAATTCTAAAAAAACAATATGGTTATCTGCGGATAATTCTGTAAATATAGATAGTGCAAATAATTTACTAATTAATTCAGGCGGACCAATAAAATTCTCATCGTCTAAAATATTTGATATAACATCAAATAGCGGATTTAATTTGAAAGCAAATACAAAATGTGTATTTGATGCACCCCAAATATTTATTGGAGCGAACGCAACAGAAATGGCAGTATTAGGCAATCAGTTGTTAGCAATATTGACAGAATTATTAACAACCATTACTGCAGATGCAGCCACCCCCAGAGCAGTATCCGGTACTGTGACGGTTCCATCGACATATTTAGGACAATATTCACAGATATTGTCCAAACTACAGCAAATATTAAGTAAGAAAGTATTTATAGAATAGCAACTGCTACTAATGAGGGGAATTGAATTCCCCTTTTTTGTTGAAAAATTTCTACAATCTATATTTATATTAGACAAAAAGTATTTAAGGGGGTTTTATGACTATTAATTTTAAGCAATTGGTTACACTTTTAAGAGAAGCAGTGCGTGAAGAAGTAAAAATTGCTATACGAGAAGAGTTTGCAAAGCTTGATAAAACTATGATTGTTGAACGCAAGCAAGTACGGCCGCAGGAATCTGTGGTTAAAAAGCAAACAACAACTAAACAAAAAGAAATAATATCGGAAGAGCAAATTGCAGGCAACCCAATGTTATCAATGATTGCATTGACAGCAAAAGAAATGCAGGAAGATGGTAGTATTAATACGTTTGGCAAGGACGGTGATGGCGGGTTTATGGGCCGGTCAATACTTGATTTTAAAGATGAAATGAAAGCCGGAAGCAAGCCGCAACAAACAGAAGATGGTTGGGAAGTATTAGGCAATAAAGTGCTTTCAACAAATGATGTTGCATCTACTGCGCCAATAGTACCGGATATGGATTCAAATAGTTATGCTGAAGCAGAGGAGTATGACAACCCAATATTAAATAATATAATGTCTGGTAAAATGGCTAAAATATTACAAAGCTCTTATCAGCACGATGGTTCACACGCACCAACCGGAGGATAATATTAATGGAAAAAAAAATTAATCCATTAGATTTTGATAATAATGCATTTATTGGCTTAAAGCTACCACTATTTTATTCCGATAATCAATCGTTTAATATGAATATGGTTACCGTAGATCACGTTAAAACAAAATTAAAAAATTTAATATTTACTCAAGAAGGCGAACGAGTAATGAATCCAACATTTGGGTGTGATTTTAATAAAGTATTATTTGAGCAAGAAACGGGCGATAATATGGTATTTTATATAGAGTCGCACATCAAAGATAAAATAAAAACGTGGATACCGGAAGTAGAAGTACAAGAAGTTAAAATTAATGTCGATTTATATACTCAACATGCAATAAATGTTTTAATAATATATAAAATTATATACGAACCGGATACAAAAGAAAACTTATCCTTTACAATTAATATGAATTAATCATTGGGTTAACAACTATGGCTGACAATGTTACAAAAGAAATACGATATTTAAATAAGGATTTTTCTTCATTTAGAAAAAACTTAATTAACTACGCTAAAATATATTTTAGTAATATATTTAATGACTATAGCGACACTGATCCATCAATAATGTTTATTGAAATGGCAGCATATGTTGGTGATGTTCTTTCGTATTATATGGATAACCAATTTAAAGAGTCGTTATTAGCGTATGCAGAAGAAAAAAGAAATGTGTATGCTATTTCACAAGCATTAGGATATAAACCAAGAATAATAGTTCCAGCTGCCACAACGTTAGATGTATATCAAATAGTACCAGCAACAGGCACTAATGGAGAAACACCTGATTATAATTATACATTGCGTATAGATAAAAATATGCAAGTAGCATCTGCAACGAACCGTTCTATTATATTTAAAACAAGGGATCCTATTAATTTTGGGTTTTCAAATAATGCAAGTCCATTAGAAATATCTATTTATAGAACAGACGGGGCTGGCAAACCAACCCATTATCTATTAAAAAAACAAGCATTAGCGGAAGCTGGGATATTAAAGAATACTGCAATAACGGTCACAGATCCACAAAAATATTTTAAATTCACAATACCAGAAAGTAATATAATATCAATAGATAGAATATATGATGCGGATGGGAATGATTGGTATGAAGTACCTTATTTGGCGCAGGATACAATATTTTATGATGTTCTTAATGAAATATCTAATGACCCAACATTAGCACAATATAATGATAGTGTACCGTATATTTTAAAACAAAAGAAAGTTCCTCGCAGATTTGTCACAAGATATACAAGTGAAGGGGCGGTAGAAGTTCAGTTTGGTGCAGGAATAAGTGCAAATCCGGATGAAGAAATATTGCCAACGCCAGATAATATTGGATTAATGACACCTACAAATGTAGAAAAATTAAATTATAATTGGGACTTATCTAATTTTCTTTATAGTACTGCATATGGGCAAGTGCCCCATAATACTACTTTAACAGTAGAATATACGGTTGGCGGTGGAATTTCATCAAATGTATTAGCAAATAATCTTACAATATTATATGATGTAACTGCTGTAGTTAAAGCAGGATCTGACGCATCAACATCAGATTATGTTAAAAATTCACTTGCAGTAAACAACCCAGACCCAGCAACAGGCGGAAGAGATGGTGAAACTGCTGATGAAATACGACTAAATGCTATGGCAAGCTTTCAATCGCAAGGAAGAGCAGTCACAAAAGAAGATTATATATTGCGTGCATTATCAATGCCTCCTAAATTTGGCAGTATTTCTAAAGTATATATTGTGCAGGATGACCAATTAAATTTTATTGATTATCGCAATAGACTTAGAAATCCATTATCTATGAATATGTATGTTTTGAGTTTTAATGCAGACAAACAATTAACTGTTGCAAATCAAGCCATAAAAACAAACTTGAGAACATATATTGATAAATATAGAATGATGACCGATGCAATTAACATTAAAGACGCATATATTGTTAATATTGGTGTCAAATTCGAAATTATGATATTAAATAATTATGCGAGCCAAGAGGTATTGGTTGAATGTATTAAGGTTCTTAAAGATTATTTTAATATTGATAGGTGGCAAATCAACCAACCAATATACATTAATGATATATATAGTAAGTTATTAGCGGTTCGTGGTGTACAAAACATATTATCAATTAAGATAGAAAATTTATTTGATGAAACATTGGGATATCAAACAAACGTATATGACATAAATGTTGCTACTATTAATAATATCATATATCCATCAATGGACCCATGCATATTCGAATGCAGATTTCCTGACAATGATATTTCGGGACGATGCATAACCTATTAGGAGTATTATGATTATATATAAAGTATTGAATAAAATTAATGGTAAATCGTATATAGGCCAGACAAAAAATAAATTATCTGACAGACAATATCAGCATATTAATTCTGCCCTTATAAAAGATAGTGATATGGTATTTCATAGAGCATTAAAAAAATATGGAATTAATAATTTTGAATGGAATATAATATGCGAATGTAATACATTAGAAGAATTAAATGAAAAAGAAATATTTTTTATAGATAAATTTAAAACATTAGTTCCAACTGGGTATAATATATCTATTGGTGGAAGTAATTTGAATTATTGGTTATATATAGACGAAAATAGACGAAAATTAATATCAGCAAAAATAAGCAATGCAAATAAGGGTCGAATACAAACGGAGGAAGAAAAAAGAAAACGGTCAGAGTCATGCAAAAAATCATGCAAAGGAAAGCCATTATCTGAAGAATCTAAACAAAAGTTGAGAGATGCAAATATTGGGAAAATAATATCGGAAGAAACACGACGAAAAATTAGTGCTGCAAATACGGGGCGCAAAAGATTACCAATATCAGCTGAAACTCGATTAAAATTAAGTATATCACATATGGGAAAATCATCAATTAAAAAAGGAAGCACACTCACATCTGAACATAAAAAGAAAATAAGTAATGCATTGACAGGAAGGAAATTAACAGCGGAACACATAGAACATTCCAGGTTAGGTAATATTGGAAAAAAACGGACTGATGAAACTAAGCAAAAAATAAGTGAATCTAATAAAGGAAACAGGAATGCATTGGGATGCATACGCACACCGGAGACGAAGAAAAAGATGAGTATTGCTAGAAAAAAGTCTATGCGTGACGAAGTAATAATAACTTGCCAACAATGTGGAAATATATTTAAAGTGCCGTACGGCAAAAGAGCACGAAAATATTGCAATAATCGATGTGCTGCCGATGCTCGCACAGGAAATAACAACCCATCGAAGCGTTTTGACGTGCGACAAAAAATCAGCAATACTAAAAAAGGTAAACCCTGTTTTATTGGGAGAAAATATAAATGATAATACCTATATATCCAACTAAAGATAATACAATTTACGAAAAGTATCCGTTGAAAAATACGGGGCTGGATAGTATATTGGAAATAAATAAGGAAACAATAGATTCCGCCAGCATATGTGCATCTCGTATATTAATGCAATTTGATTCGGATGAAATTAATGATATTAAATCAACATATATTAATGGTGCAAGTTGCTCTTATTATTTAAGATTATTTATTAGTGATATTAAAGAGATACCAGAAGATTTAACAATAGATATATACCCAATATCGCAATCCTGGGATATGGGTGTTGGAAAATATTATGATACTCCGCAGCCTGTATCCGGTAGTTCGTGGACATATAAAACAGGATACTATGGTACACAATGGACAACTGCATCATATGCATCATCCACAACAGGTAGTTATCTAACCAATCCAGGTGGTGGTACATGGTATACAACACCAGCATGCACTGCATCTTTTGCTAATAATGTAATAGAAGATATTAGAATAGATGTCACAAATATTGTAAATAAATGGGTAGTTACTGCAGACATTATAAATAATGGATTTATATTAAAAGCACGAAGTGAATATGTTACTACTGTAAGTAATAGAGATTATTCGATTAAATTTTTCTCAAAAGATACGCACACTATATTTCAACCTAGATTGGAAGTTTGCTGGGATGACCAAGTATATGCGCCAATAACTATAACTAATACAACATATTTATATAGTGCAAGCAAAACTACATTTACACAAAGTGATTATCCAATAATTACGACTACATTTGCTACGGGTGTGCATGATGTAATAACATCAAGTTCTATAACATACACGAGCACATCTGCTAATTATTATACTATGCAAACATTATCATATAGTGGAAGCATATATACTGGTTCAGGTGAGTTTAATTATTTGGGCAATATTACTGGTTCTATAATTGGATATGCAGACTTAAAGGCAACAAGCAGCTATACTGCAAGCTTAAATGGTATATTAGATGATACTATAATTGTATCAGGCAGTTATAGTGGATCGTATAATAATAATACTTTTAAAGGATATTTTAGTGGCAGTATCAGTGGTTATGCAAATATGCTTCTTTCTGGTAGTTATGTAGCTATAGTAGATGGTACATTTACAGGAAATATATATACACAATCAATATCAATTACAACACCTGCAGCTATACTTCAATATTTTTATACTGCATCGCAATATTATTATATTTCTTCATCCGCGGACAGGCACCCAATAAATAATTATGATAGCATATTGTATTTACAAAACAATACAGGAAAATATAAATTAGATAGTTTTGTAAGATTTAATATTGGCGTAAGGGATAGGTATATTGATAAAACGTATTCAACATCTTCAAATTATTTAGTAATTCAATATTTGCCAACTTCGTCTTATTATTCAATTATTGACGGGCCATCAAATACAACAATAGTGCCGTTCAGTGATTTTACAAAAATAAGTGCAGACGCGAATATTAATTATATCAATTATCATATGGGTGGATTACAGCCAGAACGGCAATATAAAATGATTTTTAAGGTTATATCAGGCAGTATTGAACAATATTATGACAATAATTGCTATTTTAAAGTGGTTAAGTAAATAAGTATGAAAGAGGAACTAATTAGAAAAAGCTATGTTACTGGTGAGTGGGAACATTTTGTACCAACTGGGCAAGGTGTGCTTGACCATTGGTCCCCGGGTATTGTTAATAACGACGTATTAATAAATCCAGATAGCTTCACTGAAACTAATTATGATGCAAACGGTATTGCTATTTATTACCAAGATTATACAAATGCAATGCTTAAAATAGATGCAACTGTAAATTATTATTTAGCATCTGAATATAATAAAAAATATGATACCACAATAACTGAATTATATCAACCACCATCTAATGCAGAATCCGGTTCAGCAATACAAATTAATCCATATGCAAACCTTAAAGAATTTGGCCGTAATTTGATTAAAAATTATGATATGGTTGAAGAATTAAAGAGCTGGGAAGTAGTATCAGGCAATCCAAAAGTAATAGGTGACTGGAGAGAACCAACAAAAGAATATGGTTATTTTACTTCGTGGGATTATTATGTTAATCCGCAGGATGTTGACAGTGAATTTAAAACAGAAAATAGAATATATGCATTAAATGGCGGATGGAATGAATTAAGTAATGAATCCGTAACAAGATTAACCCAAGAAATTGATTTAACTAATGCGTCAGATGTTATAGATAGGAAGATAAATAAAGATGATATTGTCGTTGGTAATTTATTTGGTTGGCTCGGAAATACAAACAGCAGAGAATTTAATAACATTGATGCCCAAACGCAAAAACCGTTTGCAGTCACAGGGAAAAATGCAAGCGGCATAGAAATAATGCCAATATCCGCACCAATATTTGATAAAATATATGTAACATTAAATTTTTTGAATGATGTTGGTACTATAATAAACGACTATTATTGGATAGATAACCCAATATTGTTAGATAATGATAGTGGCAAGCAATCTATTAGGGATGTTGATTTTTATGTGCCAATAGGAACGAGAAAGATAAAAATATTTGCTGAATTTATACGAGTGCAAAATTATACATCATCATATGGTGAAAGTGGTGGAACTATTATGAATGGCAGATGGACAAATTGGAATGCAACAGAGTATAAGCATTTATTGCATAATTATAGTCTTGCATCATTTTTAAATTTGCGATTATCAGTTGAAAATAAAATTGAAGATAAATATTTAAATTTATCTTTAACAACAGACAAACACTTAAAACAAAATATAACGGCCGTAGACGATGGATATCCAACCTATACACAAGAATTATTATATTTGGAAGACGTGGCATGGATAAGGCAAAAAGATGATTATAATAAATATAGTGCGTTAATTGATAGAGTTAATGATATAAAAACATATTTAGGTATGATAGACCCGTCTGTTATTAAAATGGAAATTAATAAATCAGCGTGGTTTGTAAATAGATTTACTAATGATGAAATTAATGCAGTATTAAATGGTGGCATAACACACGGAGTTTCGCAGTCCTTTGTTTGGCCAAAAAACAATACCGTATTAGTACAAACTGGGTCAATTGGAAATCCAAATGTAATTGCTGTGCCAACTACAACTCGGGCCTCAACTTTGACGGGAGGCATCCCAGCTGCATATAATGAAATTGGATTTGTTCAATGGGAAATAACTGAAGACGAGGTATTGATTAGATATAGATTAAAAGTATATAAATATAATTTTAACTATATAGTTGATGATCGTCATATGCAAACACTCGTCAACCCAAATCCAGTCAGTTTAATATTTGTTGAACACATGCCAGATGCATCACCGGCACTTAATAATACACGCGTTTATAAATTGGCATAATAAATATGGAAAAATCATATAATATATCACAAACTACTTTTAATACAGTAACACTTAATGCTGCATCGGGTGCTAATTGTGTTGAAATTTGGCTATATAATCTTGATAATACATTAATTGAGGTTATCAATGTTAATAGCGGGTGGTACATTAATAATAACAATGAGTTAAGAATATCAGTTGATGAAATTTTAACATCCCGCGGATACGAATCTGGAGAATATATTCTCAAATTTAGAATATTAAAATATGTTCTTGGCGACTATGATATAAGCTATGCATTTATTGATGAAATATCAACAAGCAGAGAAGAAATTAGAATATTACCATCAGAACTAACAACAAATGCGTTAATTAATTTTTTAAATTTAGCATCACAACCAACACAAAACGCAGCTGGATTTAAATTTGAATATTTATTAAAATTTACTACTAAATTTAATGAAGAATATTATGGATATGCAAATAATTGGGTAATAGATAATATAGCTTATCCAGAATATCCGCATAGCATAGTATTTAAGTTAAAAGATCCATTAGATAATGATATCAGTGCTAATGATTCGGTATCAATTGCAATAGAATTAGGATTAACGCAGGAATATAAGATAATAATATATGCCCCCCAAACGATGAAATATGTTAATATTTTATCAAAACCTAATTATCAAGTTGAAACGCAAATAAGAAATAAAAAAGAGACAGATTGGAAAAATTGGGGCAAATTATTTCCGCATGATAACACTGCAATTAATACATTATTAGCAAAATATACAGGTGAACGAATAGAAGGTGTTACTTTAAATGTTGATTATACAGATTTTAATAATTTTATATTTTATAGTTCTGCTGCAGATAGGCTGGAAGCATTCAAAATAAAATTAACACAAATTGAAGATTGCAATCTTCTTATTACTGACTTATCATCGTCTGTAACAAATGCTGATGCAGTATTTTCGAGCTCATTCAATACAAATATACAAACGTATAAAGATACTATTAATAGCGTAATAGGAAGTTTTGATAGTTATGAAAAATATCTTTATTATGAATCAGCATCTGCCCCATATAGTAATTTTTATTCAAGTAGTGTTGATTATGTAACATATTGGCCAAAATCTACAAGTATTAGACCGTATGAATTATATTCTGTAACGTCTTCTACGACTATTAATTGGTATAATGGCATTATAACAAGCGCGTCCCAATATGATTGGTATAATATTAACTCATTGTATAAAACAATTCCAAATTACATATTAGACGATGAGCAATATGGGTGGTATTATAAGAAATTTATTAATATGATTGGCCACCACTTTGATACGGTGTATTTATATACTACTCATATGCTTGATATATATGATAGAAGTAATTCATTATATGAAGGTTTAGCAAAAGAATTAGTATATGATACTCTTTCGTCTTATGGCATTGAGTTATTTGATAATTACCAATTTGATGACATTTGGAACTATACATTAGGAACTAATGATTTGGGGCAATATCATTATACAAGCTCATTATTAGAAACGGGTAGTTATGTAATTAGTGAATCTGTTCCTCGCGGAGATATTTATAGAGAATATGCCAAAAGAGTATTAAATAATTTACCATATATACTTAAAACAAAAGGCACTCGTGATAGTGTTAGAGCAGTTTTAGATTGCTATGGAATATCCCCCCAAATACTTAAAATCAAAGAATATGGCGGTTTAGATCCAATTGGCGCAACATATGATTCAGCAAGTTGGAATCCTGACACAGAAGCGTATGATGTAACGTGGCCAAATATAACATCTAATAGATTAGTATCAAATAAAGTCCGCATTTATAGTGGATCAGAACAAGTAGGTATATTAGACTCAAGGCAACGCGTTACTCGGGAAGCTACCCAAGATTTTCCAATAGACAATCCTAAAATTGGCGTATATTTTTCGCCAACAAACGAAATAAATGAATATGTTGCAAATTATATAACCGGCAGTGGGAATGCAAGAATCGATGATTATATTGGTGATCCCGGCAATCAATACTCGAGTTCTTATGTTTTATTAGAAAGTTTTAGAAGACGATGTTTAGCCCCGTATATAAGCAATTATAATGGATATGCAAGTTTAAGACTATCAGAGTTCTTTGATAATAGCATGTTTAGATTAATAAAATCTGTATTGCCCGCTAGAAGTAAGAAAATATTAGGCGTAGCAATAGAGCCAGATATATTAATGCGTTCCAAAGTTAATATACTTAACGCCCAGCCGTCAGCAGGCAATAATGTATATAATGCAAGTATTGATATTCAAAATTATGCAGTAGTTACATCATCTTATAATTATATTGAGTCGGAAATACTTACATATGATACTGCCGTTGAATCAGAACTTTGCTCGTATGGAATTTATACTGCCGATACAACTTTATTATATATAGATGGTGCAACAGATGCAGTAGTTGATATGAATAATATATTGAGCCAGCCGTCTAAATACATATGGCAAGATTTAGCAAAAACATATGTAGTTGCATGGGACGGGTCGGACCCACCCCAGCCAATTTATGGAGCAATAGATTGGACTAGAGTAGATAACTCATACTTATTAAGAGAAGCAGTTTGCCCAACAATATACGATACAACTTCTCTTTCTGGTTCAATTGAAAAAATCTTATTGTTATCGACAATAGTAAGTGGATCAACAATAGACCAACGGCTAATGAGTAGGAGTTTATCAGCAACGGAAATAGACAGATTATTATCTATACCTGCAGGAACTGCTAACCAAAGATATAATGGTTGTTTATGTACAAGGGATAATACGCCGGATGATAAAGATCCCGTTGAATGGTGGCTAACTGATAATAATCCAATTGGTAATACTGTATTAGGTGCTAAAACAAGTAGGCAAACAGCAATGGAAAAGAAATCTGCCGATACTGGAAGATCAGTGGTTAATCCAAGAATTCCAATCGGACCAATTAGTCAAACTAATAATCAAGAAATACCACCAGTGTAATGGAATTTAAAAACTTTTATATATATTAGAAATGATTAAACAGAATAAATTTATAAAGGAGTTATAAAATGGGTTATTTATCAAACGAATCTATTACTGTAGATGCAATTTTAACAAATCGCGGTCGAGAAATATTAGCCACAGATCCAGCAAATTTCAATATTACTCAATTTGCTTTAGCGGATGACGAAATTGATTATGGATTGTGGAATGAAAATCATTCATTGGGTTCCAATTATTATGGTATTGTGATAGAAAATATGCCAATACTTGAAGCAGTACCAACTGAAACGCAAGTAATGAAATATAAATTAATAACATTACCAAGAAATACAACGAAAATACCGGTATTAACATTGGATGTATATGCAATTACATTATTTGCTGACCTAACATCTACAATTACACCGGGCATCGGCAATATAGTTGGTTCAGATTTACTTGGATATACTGCAATATTAAGTGACAGGTCTGTGTGTGATATGGTTGTAGCACCAGGTGGTGAAATATCCACTACATTTACACCACCAGCATTTACCTCGCAGGAAGGAACATTAATTGTTGTTGGAAATAAGTTCTTAATCACAGCTAAACGATTAACAACTGCAAAAACAGCAACAATTACAATAATCGGCAATCAAACGGGTGGTATTGCACAGTGCACAGTAACAGTAAACGCATACGATCCTAGCGGATTAGGTGTATAATATTTAAACAAGGAGAAGTTATGGCAAATACAACAAGTACTGCTACCGTTGCATCAAATGCAAAGATATTTACTCAATTTAATACGGAAGACGTGATAGCGAATCAATTGCAAACTATTACAGATGCAGTATGGTCGACTGGCACAGGAGAGTTAACAACATTAGCAACATCATCAGCCCAAGCAACAGGTAGTAGCGTTAGTGGAAGATATTATGTTGATGTGTACCAAACAGATACTGGTTCTGTTAATGCTGCGGTTCAATTTTCTATTGCATATGGCAATTATTTAGGAAGTGGTTCAAAAGATTTTGATGGTGCACAAAATACTGCATTGACACCATCAAAAGCAGTTTATTCACAATATGCCAATTGGCTGCTCCAGCAAGGGCAAACCCAATTTAAACATACCGGAAGCACCATAATGACTCATTTTATTGCGATAGCATTACAGCGTGCAAGGATGAAAGGTAAATTGGATCCGGGTAATTGGCAATTATCATTATCAAATACTAATGAAATGCATATGATAGACGATAGCAGCCTTTCTACTACATCTAATACATCATATACATTGGCTGGTGCTTATTATAATGTTGTAAGTGGTAGTTTATCAGCAACGGGGACAGTCACCATATATAGTCCAACCACTTATGTTGGATTAGTGTATCCAGATGCTGGCATTATAATATTAGATTGCGCCCAAATACAAGCAGGGGTAGGCGGAACAACATTCAATACTGGTTCAGATACAGATCCCAACCCGCGAAATCACTTATATGCATATGGAATGATAAGTGCTTCAACTGTATTAGGAAATGGATTCCAAGCAAGAAATGCACAAAGTATTAAATCTAATTATTATTTTGTACGCGTTAAAAATACAGAATATAATTATTCAAATAATCCATCTTTTATAACTGGCTCTGTTGGCGACTTAAAATATAATTCATTTGCAAAAGATCCAAAGGTTTATGTTACAACAGTTGGATTATATAATCCGAATAATGAATTAATGGCAGTAGCAAAGCTTAGTAAACCATTATTGAAAGATTTTACCCGTGAGCTCCTTGTGAGAGTTAAAATTGATTTTTAAAACGCAGTAGATTAATATGTTATGGGGAAATAAAATGATTGATGAATTAATTGAATTAACAAAAAACATAGCAAATTTATTCATGAGAATTGGTGGTTTAATTAATAAATAATTTTTACAAATAATGCAAGCATGTACGTTTATAAACATATTTCACCCAATGATATTCAAATTACACCATTTAAGGCGTATAAAGGCTGGTCAATATCAACACCGGATTTGGGGGATATTCCATTCGGTATAAAATTAGTCATTGCCAGTAGTTCAATACCAATAACTGAATTAGACCCATTAGCAGTTTCTGCAAATTGGTCAAATTATCTTTATTATAAAAATGCAAGTATGAACTATTATGGCTCACAATCTTTTTTTATTGCAGATTCAGAATTTGTTCCAATAGATATTATTGGTGCTGAATTTTATATAATTTCAATACCAAAAGCAATATTTGGTGAAAAAATTAAAGAAACCACATTTGAAATAATTCCGACAGATTCATCGAGAGTATTCAAAGATGATGGGCATGGGAATATATATCAATATAAGGTTGATGATCCAGCAATAGTAAGCCAAACTGGCAATATTATATATGAGGATGGTATTATTATATTAAATGTTAAAGATTGTACAAATATATCATTTAACTCAACTGTTACCAAATATGAATATGAGGCAATATGTACAATGGAGCCCAATGAATTTTGCGTAACATTAAATCCAAGCACAAGATATACAGGAAGTTATTCCAGCTCATACGCGGATTGGATTCAACCACAATTTACTGGCTCTGTATTTTCACCATATGTTACTACGGTAGGATTATATAATGATAGTGGTGAACTGCTTATTATAGGAAAAACATCACATCCTGTTAAAAAATCAATGAAAAATACAATGAATTTTATAATTAGATTCGATATGTAAGGAGAAGATTATGAATAAAGCAGAATTAAAGCAATTGATAAAAGAAGAAGTTAGAAATGTGGTCAATGAATCATTTGATTCAGATATTTCATACCTTGAAGATAAATTAAGACCGCTTGATTCTGAACAACAAGCTCGATTAATATGGATGTGGATAAAGCAAGATCATATTAATTTTAAACAATTTATTCAATTAGTTAAGTATTTAACGCGTGATTAATGAAGTTTTAAATATCAATGAATTAGCATTTAAGCAAGATGTTATTAGTGCCGGTGGTAAGATCTATAGCGTTGGTGGAAAGGTTCGTGATGAATTTTTAGGAAAAGAATCAAAAGATTTGGATATTCTTATAACTGGCATACCGTTTGATGAATTAGAGAAAATATTAAAGAAATATGGCAGTGTTAATAGCGTAGGTAAATCATTTGGTATTATAAAATTTAAGCAGTTCGGCGACACCGAAGAAGTGGATATCGCCATACCAAGAAAAGAATCGAGAAAAATTTATGCATTCGTGATAAAACAACATCAACCTCCTATATATATTAAATATGGAGGTAAATTATGAAGCATGGTACTTTAAAATGTCATATATGTGATCAAGAAATTGTTATAGTTGGAATTGGCTCCCATTATAAATGGAAACATAGAATGCTATTGAGAAAAGATCCAACTAATTATTTAGATTTTTTTAATTATAATTATCCAAATTTAATTGATGATATTATTAAAGAATGTAATGAAAAAAAGATGTCAGCAAATCAATTAATAAAACGTAAATATAAATATATTGGTCCTGGATTAGGGTTGTTTTTAAGTAAATTATTAAAAGATAAAATAAAAATTACTGCGATGGACATGGATATCCATCGATTGAAACAACGAGATGCTACGTGCATTGAAAAACATGGCAAAATATATTCAGACGGATACACAAATAGGATAGCAAATTTTAAAAAAGACCCGGATTTTGCTAGAAAAGTAAGCTTATCTGGTTGGTCTGGCGAATTGGGTGATAAACGAAGAAAAAAAGAATCAGATAAATTTAAATCAGATGATTTTAAATTAAAAAGAATTCAAACATTGATAGATAAATATGGCACTCAATATGTGGGTGGTACATCAAATTTTCATAAACGAGTTAAATCTTTGCTAGAGAAACATAATATTATTACTGAATCTGAATGTGTAGTCAAAGGAACCGGATATATTGCCGACGAAATTGACCATACACATAATATAGTTATAGAAATGAACGGTGACTTTTGGCATGCAAATCCAACTAAATTTGATTCTGATTTTGTAAATCCAATTAACCATATGATAGCGAAAGATGTTTGGAAATATGATAAAAAAAGAAAAAAAATAATTGAAAAAAATGGATATTCTGTGTTTATAATATGGGAATCCGACAACATTAATGAAAAAATAGAAGAATACAAGAGAATTTATGGCATTATTTGATAATATACCAAATAATATAAAGATTGTAGATGATACTATCTATGGAGAAATAGATGATATTATGGGATATTTATCTAGATTTGGAACTGTAGAACTTGAATATACAGGTGGATATCAAGGATTTGAAGTTACATCTGATCACAATTTGCCAATAGAAAAGGATTTAGAACGTCGAGACTTTACAATTAATTCCATTGCAAAAGATGCAGAAGGTAATATAGTTGATCCATACGGCGGATTAATAGACTTACAGAATAAAGTTATTAGAGTTACTAATCCAATAGCATTTTCCGAAGACCCATTAAGAATGCTTCGTGCAGTACAATTTGCTGCGCGATTTGATTTTAAGATAGAACCTAAAACATTGCAATTAATAAAAGAAAATGCACCTAAAATAAAAGAAATATCAGCAGAACGCATATTAATTGAATTTGAAAAAATTGTACACAAAGGAGACCCAGTAGTTGGTATATATTGGTTAGATAAAACATTATTATTTAGCAATATATTTGATATACCATTTAATGGCAAATATAGTGACTTTCAAGATGTAGCAAATATAGCAGAATTTATATATTGTTGTTTAAAGAATACTGATATAATTATATCGGAATTTTTTAAAAATAAGATTCGGGGCAGTATTGAAGGAACAAAAAATGTTGAATCGTTAGAATATATAAGAAAATTAACAGATAATATTGTACATAATAGAGCTATTGCATCAATAATGTATAATAAATATCCAGATATTGTTAATAGTGAACTTTTGCCAAATGCATTAAAAGATATATTTAATAGTTTTCGAGCAGAGCAATATCCAAGTGGTATTAATAAGTTAGATATAACAGGTAATGATATAATGCAATTAGGATTGAAAGGCAAACAAGTTGGTGATGCATTAAAATTAGCATTATTATCTATTTACAGCAATAAATTAAAAAATAGTAAGAATGATATTTTAAAATTTGTTGAAAATCTAAAATTGCCATAATTATATTAAATAGAATGGAGATTATCTATGACGGATAAACAGTTAAAGCAATTAATAAAAGAGGAAGTTAAGTTAGTTCTTGAAGATAGACGCGCCGAGATTGATGCAATTGTCAAATTAGACCATGCATTGGCAAGTGCTAAACAAGTAACTTTACGAAATCAAGTATTAAAAGAATTATTTTATAGTAAAATAATAGCATTGCAAACGGAAATAGATGATTATTTATTTAAAGTGAACAATACACAACCAACACAACTGGGTGCATTGCAAAATGATAGCCCAACCGCACGTGTGCAGTCATACAAATGGAAATAACAAGGAGATAAGCATGAATACTTTACACAAATATGAACAACTTTTAAAAGAATTTAATTGGACATACCAATATGATACCGATGAAGAATACGCATTTGGTAAAAAGAAGCATGATGAAATTAAAGAGACATTGGGCCAACTTAATGAATCACAAGTGGCCAATGCTTATAAATTGTTCAATAAAAACGCACCTGCCGAATTTAATACAGACTATGCAAACTTTTTGGTTGAATGGAATATGCTGCATAAGAAACAACCACTGAATGAAAATATAAAATTAGGCAAGAAAAAAAGCATAATTTTTCCAAAAGAAACATTGACTGAAGGCAAAATTGCTGACTATTTTAAAAGCAAGCTTAGCCAATTTGGTGACAAAATAAAAGAATTTACCCAAAAGAAAATACAGGCTGCTATGGCAACAAATCCAGCATTAGCACAAGAAATTAATGTATTAAAAGAAAAGTTTGGTGGAAAAAGTCAAGATGAAATAGCAGAAATGCTATATAATGCAATGAAAACTGAAACACCTGTTGTAGAAGCAGAAGGAGAAATTGGGGCTAATTCAATCAAAGACAAAATTGGTAAAGCTCTTAAATATTTAGGTATTGGTTCAGCAGCTATTGGTGTTATTGTAATGATTATTGGTGGTGCAGTTGCTACATTATTTGGTAAATATGTAGCGGGTGGTGAACAATATGTACTTGGTGCTAGTTTATGTGGTGCCGCTATCATATCTTCTATTGTTGGTAGTAGTTTAACAGACAAAGAAGTTTAATAGGATGATTATCGCCATGACAGGAAAGATAGTTCAAAATCGAAAAAGAATAGATTTGCAAGACGGAGTACCGAAGAATGATAAACGGATTGTACCAGGTAAGAACGTCGAGCAGAGTCGAGGAAAAGTTGAAGAGAACGTAAAAAAACAAACCTTATTGGAATCCAAAGTAGAAAGAGAAGAAAATATTGTAAAACAGCTAATTTTTGAAATTTTAGCTGAGGCAGCTACTTCAAACTGGTTTTATATTCGGGAACCTGCAGCAGGTAATCCACCTACTTATAAATTTAAACTTATTCATGGTCGCGGCGCATATGAAATGAAATATATTTTTAATAGAGGTGATTTCACGCCAGATACAACAAATACAGATCCAAGAGCAGATGTTTACACAACCAATTCATTAGATGCTGCGGATGAGGTTGAAAAGAAGTTAAAATTAGCAACGTGGAAGCATAATAAAGGTAGTGGCGGGTTTAAACCATATAAAAAATATAGTAACCACTCTAAAGGTTGGGCATCAAATGCACCACAATATAAAGACAAAGATGGCAATGACGGACAAGTGCAAGCAAAAGTTGAATATCCTGGTTCAGAAGGCGAAACTGTTGCTACATCAGGAACAGTAGTTACTAATGCAGGCAAAGTATACCATACTTCGGACCCAACTAAAGAAATTAAACCGCAAAAAGCAAAATCAATTGATAAGGCAGTATTAAGTAGCATTTGGTCAACGAGCACATCCGGGTTAGGTGAATATTCAGTTGAAGCAAGCACATATGAAGGCAATATTAATAAATTTGGTGGTGAATGGCTTGACCCAAATGGCAATAATTTAGATGCAAATTATAGTAAACGAGCAGTAACTGATAAAGAAGGTGATTTGCTATATTATGTTTATACTCCAAAAGGCAGTAGTTTAGGGTTGGCAAAAAAATTAATTGTGTGGAACGACTAAAAATTAAATAATGGTTACAGTTTCTTTAGATATTTCGAAAACGTCTACTGCTATGGTTCTTGCAGTAGGCAATAAAACTTATTTTTATAATTATACGATAAAAAAAGAAACAAACAAGTGGAATAAAATGCTTGATTTTGTGCATTTTAGACATTTTGAGTTTAATGATCCGGCAGATTATTCGGAAAGAGAATTTTATAATTTAAAAATATTCGTTGACATTGCAAATTCTATTATTGATGATATTGCAGAATACATAGAAAACGATGAACCAATTTGTGTATATACAGAAGGTTATTCTTATTCGAGTTTTGCCGGACATATAATAGATTTAGTTACGGTTAGTTCAATTATTCGCTCTAAAATATACGAATCATTTCCTAATTTAAGCAAATTTGTTGTAGTATCACCCAAACATTTGAAAACAATGGCGTGTGAATTAGTATATGGCACACAAATAGTTCAAACCGGAAAGCGTATTATTAAGAATGTTAAAATAACAAACCCAAATCCAGACGGCATCAAGGGTGGTGAATTTAAAAAACCAGAAATGCTTCGTGCATTTGCTGATAGTAATATATCTAATTCATTAAAAGATTTTATAGTATTACAGCGGGACGAATTATTAAAAGTAAAGTCCATTCCTAAACCAATCGATGACTTGGTAGATGCCAATTTCCTATCTGAGTTAGCAAAAACTGACTTAATTTAAACAGTTTCATATGTATTTGAAATGCAGTTATGATAAATAAAGAATTGCTATCTGTGCTTGATGCTATCCTGAGTCGAGGGACTGTCTTAAGTAACGGGGAAGTTAAATATTTTTGTCCATTTTGTAAGCATTACAAGCAAAAGTTACAAGTAAATTTAGATCCCAACGATGAAAGTAGATTTCAGCGGTGGCATTGCTGGGTGTGTGGACGAAAAGGCAAAACATTAGTAAGTTTGATTAAAAATGAAGCAATTTGTGCAACTAATGATCAAATTGAGCGCGTTCAAATTATTTCAAAACGTTATGCAACGCAGCAAATCGGAAAAGAAGTAGTTGTTAGAACAGAACATATATTACGGCTTCCGCAAGAATATATACCACTTTATAAAAAAGATGATAATATTGAACGCAGAAATGCATTAAAATATTTGAAAAATAGAAATGTAACAAATATTGATATATTACGGTATGATATTGGTTATGCAGCGGAAGGTGAATATAAAAATATGGTAATAATACCAAGCTATGATACAAATGGCAATTTAAACTATTTTGTTGGTAGGGATTATTATGATAGGCGCACTTTAAAACATAAAAATCCAGACGTTTCTAAAAATATTATTGGGTTTGAATTGTTGGTTGACTTTATGCAGCCAATAGTATTAGTAGAAGGAGCATTTGATGCCATGGCAACAAAAAGAAATGCAATTCCATTATTCGGCAAAACAATATCTGAAAAATTATTTCTTAAAATTCTTGAAGAAAAGCCTCCAAAAATATATATATCATTAGATATCGACGCAATTAAAAGTAGCATTTCATATGCTGAAAAATTTATGGGTATTGGGATAGATGTTTATATAGTTGAATTACAGAAAAAAGACCCGTCCAAGTTAGGGTATGAAAATATGATAATAGCACTTAATAACGCACAGTTGCTTAATAAATTTGATTTAATGAAACTTAAAATGAAAATATGATCATTCGAAAAGAACTTAAACTGCCAATAAACAATATTGAAAAAATAATACAAATATCAGACATTCATATTAGGAAAATACAACGGCATAAAGAATATCAGCAAGTATTTAGTGCTACTTATAAAAAAATTAGAGAGATAGGCACAAAAAATGCTGTTATTTATGTAGCGGGGGATTTAGTCCATACAAAAATTGATGTTTCCAATGAGCAATTTGATATAACGTCAAAGTTTTTAGAGAAATTAGCATCATTAGCGCCCGTAATCATTATCAAAGGTAACCACGATTGCTTGATTAGCAATAAAAGTAGACTTGATTCTATATCTCCAATTGTAAAAAACTTAAAGAATGCAAATATCTTTTATTTAAACCAATCAGGCATCTATTCATTTAATGACATAGATTTTTTTGTTTGGCAGTTTGATGAAAAGAGGGAGCATTGGCCCAAACCAAAAGAAAGTACTGCACAAAAAAAGATACTTTTTTATCACGGAGTAGTAAATACGGCAAAAGTTGATAGTGGGTATGGTATGAGAACAGGCTTGATTACTGAAGAATTTGATGGATTTAATTATGTAATGCTTGGAGATATTCATCGATGGCAAACATTGCAAGAACATAGTGTCATGATTGATAGTGAAACTATGCAGAGAGATTTGATAAAACCATTAGTCATTTTTGGTGGTTCTCTTATACAGCAAAATTATGGAGAGGCAATAGATGGACATGGTATTCTTGAATGGAATATTAATGATTATACTTATAAATTACATGAGATTGATAATGACTATGTATTTTATAATATGAAGATTGTAGATGGCCTGGTACCAAATATTGATGATTTAAGTCTTGCTAAATATGCAAATATTAAACTTAATTTAATAAATACACCATATACTGCAATTAAAGATTTTATGAGAGACTTGAAACTCAACTTTAATGTAGTAGATTTACTAACAGATTCAAATTTTAGTGCAAAAGGAAACAGAAACAGGGAAGAATTAGTACCTGTTATTGGCGATTTAATTGATATTAATTATCAAAATCAATTAATTGATGATTTTGTTGGTAAATATTATGGCAGTTGCATAACACAAGAAATTAAAGATTTAATTAAAACCATTAATGAACGCATATTTAGCCAAATAGAAATAAAAGATATTAAGAAAAAAGTTACTTGGGTGCTTAAAAAGCTTGAATTTTCTAATTTATTTGCATATGGGGAAGGAAATGTTATTGATTTTTCTCAAATCGACGGTGTTGCTGGCATATTTGGCGAAAACAGCGTCGGGAAGTCGTCGGTCGTGGATATTCTTGAATATGCCCTATTTGATAAATGCAGTAGGGCTGCAAAAATTATTGATATTATTAATACGAGAAAGAGAAACTTTCATTGTAAAATACAGTTTGAAGTAAATAATGTAGATTATTTTATTGAACGTCTTGGACAACGGCAAAAGACAAAAGATGGTAAAGAAAAAATATCTGTAACTGTTAATTTTTGGAGTGAAACTAAAGATGGCATTATAGTTGATTTAAGTGGTGAACAACGTAGGGCATCAAATGCAATAATTCGTGATTTTATAGGTAATATTGAAAATTTAGAACTTACATCTATTTCAACCCAACGGGGAAGCAGTAATTTTATTGATAAAGTTCAGTTTCAACGCAAGGATCTTCTGTCAAATTTTATGAATATTGATGTAATATATGAATCTTTGTGGAAATTAGCAAATAATGAAAGCAAAGAAAATTCAGCCATATTAAAAAATATGAATGAAATTGAATTGTTGCAAAAATTAAAACTTGAAAGTAAAAATATTCGCGTATTTACAGAAAAATATAGTGAAATTAATGAACAATACGAAGATTTAAAGGCACAAATACAATTAAATAACGACCATATTTTAGAATTAACAAAGAAAATTATACTTGTTGATACTGATATAGCTGATATTAAAGAACTCGAAGAAGAAAAATTAAAATTGGAAGCAAAAATAATAAAGTTTAACAAAGAGCAATTACAAATTGAAGAACAAAAAACTGAAATATTGCAGGAAGCTAAGCATTTTAAAGATATTGTTAATAATATTGATGTAGAAGACTTGAACGCTAAATACGAAGAACTTGGAGAACTAAAAGATAACCTCGCAGACAAGGAAAAGGAACTTTCTGACTTACAAATACATTATGATCACAAAAAGAAAACACTTGATAAACTTGCTAATTTAGAATATGATCCAAATTGTTCTTACTGTATGAACAATATTTTTGTTAAAGACGCAATAATAGTTAAAGAAGAATTTGCAAACGATGGTGAAGAAATGATGCAAACCATTGGACGTGTTTATGAATTAAAAATGCAAATAGAAATATTAGCAAATTATGATATTCTTTATATTGATTATAATAATGCAGTTAATGAACTTAATAAACTAAATCAACAATATAAATCAATAAAACAAAACGAAGAATTATTGTCTGCAAAAATAGAGTTAGCACGGTCTGAATTAAAAACAAATATATCCAATATAAATTTCTTTGAACTCAATAAAAAAGCAATAGAGAGTAATAAATTAACACAGAAAGAAATAACAATATATAATGATAAAATAAAACAGCTTGATATAAAGCTGAGCAAAAAGACTACAGAATTACGAGAAATACATTCAAATAAAAAAGTAGCAGAAAAGAATAAAGAAATTATCGAATCGGATATTAAAAAAATACAGGAGCTCAAAGAGAAACAAATTGCATATGATTGTTATTTGCGTATGGTATCTAGAGATGGTATTCCATATGAATTGATCACAAAAATATTGCCAGTTTTAGAACATGAAGCTAATAATGTACTTGAGCAAATAGTTGATTTTAAATTGATTATATCATCTGATGAGGGGGATGTAGATATTTATATTAACTATCACGATGGGCGTGGAGTTTGGCCGATTGAATTGTGCGGCGGGCTTGAACGATTTGTATCTTCAATTGCATTAAGAGTTGCATTAATTAATATATCTAATGTTCCACGTTCAAACTTTTTAATAATTGATGAAGGATTTGGAGTGGCAGATAATAATAATTTAAATAAAGTATCAGTCTTATTGCAATATTTAAAAGATTTATTTGATTTTATTATGATAATCTCACATATTGATTTAGTCAGAGATTTTGCTGATGTAGCATTGGAGGTACACACGGATGATACAGATTCAATTATTAATTATGAATAAGGTTATTTAAATTCAACATCCATAAAGAACGTCTTTTGGCGTTCTTTTTTTTTGAGTTGTCCTATATTTATTGTTGCGTAATAAACTTAAAACGTTACAATAAACGAATGACCCAAGAAATTAGAAAAAAATCAGTAGATCGTTATTTACGGGAAATACCAGTATTACTTAATGATACAGATGCATTATCTCAGAATTATTTAATATTTTCTGATATACCTACATTATTAACTGCTGGAAAAAATCTAATACGATTTTCAAATAACGATTATTCATTATATGTGGATACTATCAATGCTGAAGTAATTGATGCAGCAGGCAATCCAGTATATTGTGAATTAAAATATAGTATAGATTCGGCAGAAAACAATGGGTTGATAATTTATATTTATTCAGATGCTGCATCTGGTGTTGCTGAGTTAACTATCGTATTTTCAGCAAAATATGATTTTATTAGTAACCCGGGCTATAAAATAGATATTCCGCAAGTTTGGAAACAAAAAATAAATACAAAGTGGCAATTTCAAATAGTAATAGATGCAGATAAACCAAATAATTCTGATATATTATTTGAAACAGAACCAAATATTGATGCCGTAGAGCTATATGTACCGTATAGAAGAAATAGATATGAATTCATATCCGGCTCTTATCCTGGTGCCGCATCCCCAAATGATAATAAATATATTTATTACAAAACATCGCCAAGTACTGATTATATATCTAGCAATTATTACGACTATACATCAAAGAATTCAGAATTTTTTACGCCGAATTTCATACAATATGATGTTAATAGTTTAGTAACGCGTAATGCAGCTAAAATTAATATTGATGTTCCAACAGTTAAAGATTCTAATAATATATCATCCCCCAATATAGTTGGGTATAATGATAAATATACGAATGTTTTATCATTAGCAGGATATCACATACCAGATAAAATACCGGTTGCGCCTGATCCAACTGAATTTTGTTTTCAATCATATCACAAAGGTGGAATTTTAAAAATTTACCCAACGGGTGCAATTCCACAAATACCAACGGGATATAGTTTTGTAACTAACGATGATTATATTTATACTGCTGCTATAACCGACGTAATTAATAAAAGTACTATAACTGTAAATGGACTTTACCAGCGAAAAGTAAGAACTCAAAAAGGTAATGAAATAATATGGACATTTACATCTATTGAAAATAGCAATTTTGAAGTAACATCAAGCAGATTAGATTATTATAATACTTCGAGTTTAGTGCCTAATATATCAGATGAATATTTATATGTTGCTATTTCCGATTTAAAGCCAATATCAGGTGAGATTACAAAAGTTAAACTGTATGATAATGCAAAATCTGGATATGCTGATTATTCTCTTATTGGTGAATATGATGTATTATCGCGTGAATTATTAGTAGATTATAAAAGATTTTACGCAGACTTTCCAGTTGGCAAATTTATTACAAGTTCAGTAGTCACTGAATATTGGTCCGCATCAAAATATGATACGACTATGACTCCTACTGCAGAGCGCGGAGACAGATATAAAATGGATGCTATTTTTATCCACGGACCAGCTTTTTTGCCATCATATGGAATAGAAGACGTATCATATTATCAGCAATTATCAACGGGTAAATGGATATTACAACCAATAGTTAGTGGTTCAACCGCAGACCCATTTAATATTTATTTTTCTGAAAATACTTATTATGCACTTACATTTGGAGCATCTGCGGTAGCAATAGCTTCAGCACCCAAACCAAAACTTGACATTTATTTTAGTGGTTCTGCATTTACTCCAACAAGCAATGGTCAATATCCATATGACGGCAAATTAATAGGAAGCATAAATAGTAGCACTACTACGCTAGATTATAATTCAATAACATATTACTTTATGCCAGATCGTTCTGGTTTTGGTAATTTGAAATTTATAATTGGCGGAGGGATGTTCTTTTTAAATAACATTAGTGTAAAATCGGTGCATGAATTAGGATTTACGCCAATTAGTACATATTTTACAATGCTTGTTCGCAATCCGGTAACAAGTAGTTATCATAATTTTAAATTTGAATTTTTAAATAGTTCTGGCAAAACTGCGGAACAAGTTGTAGAACTTAAAAATGTGATATTAATGTCACACTCATTAGTATTTCAAGGCAGTGTTGCTTCAGACTCTGCGTCCTATGCCTTAACATCATCATACGCTCTTTCAGCAAGTTGGGCTCCTATTAGTGGTATTGCTGAATCTGCTTCTTATGCTACAACTGCATCATATGTATTGAGTAGTTCATATGGATTATCAAGTAGTTATTCACTATCAGCTAGCTATGCTAGCTCATCAACATCTGCATCTTATAGCTTGACATCAAGTTATGGATTATCATCGAGCTACGCACAAACTTCTTCTTATTCATTAACATCTTCTTATAGTTTAAGTAGTTCATATGGAATTAGTTCAACATCAGCATCCTATTCAATATCAAGCTCTTATAGCTTGAGTAGCAGTTATGCTAGAAGCTCTTCATATTCACTATCGAGTTCATATGCACAAAGTGCTTCAAATGTATCTCCAATTATAAATTTTCTTACTTTGACTGCATCTTGGGCAGTTTGGGCAGTAAATAGCTTGACAGCCAGTTGTGTATCAGCAAGCGTAGTTGTTTTATCGTCATCATATGCTTCAAGTAGTACGTCCGCGTCATACGCTCTTACTGCAAGCTATAGTTTGAGCAGTTCATATGGGTTGAGCAGTAGTTACGCATTTACCAGTTCGTATTCATTAAGTAGTAGCTATGCAAATTCTGCAAGTTATAGTTTAAGTTCTTCATATAATTTAAGTAGCAGCTATTCCTTGTCAGCAAGCTGGATAGCAGTGCAAGCATCAGCATCATATAGTACCACCGCATCCTATGCTTTAAGCAGCAGCTATAATTTATCAAGTTCATATGCACTAAGCAGTAGCTATGGAATTAGTTCAAGTTATGGGTTGAGTAGCAGTTATACATTGACTGCATCTTATGCTTCAAGCAGTACATCTGCAAGCTATGCAATAACATCATCATATAGTTTGAGTAGTAGTTATTCTGATAGTTCATCATATACATTATCTTCAAGTTATGGATTAAGTAGTTCTTATACGCTGAGCAGCTCATATGCGAGCTCATCAACGTTTGCAGATACATCAAGCATTAGTATTAGTTCAAGTTATTCGTTGAGCAGCTCGTACGCAAATCTGTCTTTGACAGCGTCATATTCTGTTACATCAAGTTATGCAGTAAGTGCAAGCTATGGTTTAAGTAGTAGCTATTCTTTGAGTTCTTCTTATAATTTATCAAGCTCTTATGCAAAATCAGCCAGTTATTCTTTAAGTAGTTCTTATAACTTATCAAGTAGCTATGCATTGACAGCGAGTTGGGCACCAGATAGTGGTGTTGCGATATCTGCATCGTATGCTAGTTCAAGCACTTCTGCAAGTTATGCAATAAGTAGCTCGTATGGATTATCAGCATCTTATGCTATTACATCATCTTATAGTTTAAGCAGTAGTTATGGAGTATCATCGAGTTATGCGCAAACTTCTTCTTATTCATTAAGTAGTAGCTATGCATTGAGTAGTTCATATAGTTTATCAAGTAGCTATGGGCTTAGCTCGAGCTATTCATTAACATCATCATATACTTTAAACAGTACATCAGCAAGCTATGCATTAACTTCGTCATATGGATTAAGTTCTTCATATACAATATCTTCAAGTTATGCATTAAGTGCATCTTATGGACAGAGTGCAGGTTATGCTATATCTTCTTCTTATGCGAGCTCAAGCACTTCAGCATCTTATGGAATATCAAGTTCATATAATTTAAGCAGTAGCTATACATTAAGTTCATCTTATGGTATAAGCAGCTCATATGGTTTATCAGCAAGTTATAGCTTGACAAGTTCTTATGCATTAGCAACATTATCATCATCATATGCAGAATCTGCAAGCTATTCATTAACTGCAAGTTATGCGAGTAACAGTATAAGTGCATCATATGCTTTAAGCAGTAGTTATAGTTTAACTGCAAGTTATGCAGGAACATCATTATCTGCTTCTTATGCATTAACATCATTATCTGCTTCTTATGCATTAACATCATCATATTCATTAAGTAGTTCATATGGGCTGAGCTCAAGCTATAGCTTAAGTAGCAGTTATGGTTTGAGTTCTTCATATGGGTTGTCGAGCTCCTATGCAGATTCTGCAAGTTATAGTTTGACATCAAGCTATTCTTTAAGTTCTTCATATGGCATTAGTGCAAGCTATGCACAATCAAGTTCATATAATTTAAGCAGTAGTTATACATTAAGCAGTAGTTATACATTAAGCAGTTCTTGTGCAGAGTCAGCAAGCTATACATTAACATCATCATATGGAATGTCGGCCAGCTATGGATTATCAGCTAGCTATAGTTTAAGCAGTTCATATACTTTATCAAGTAGTTATGGTATTTCATCTTCATATGGTTTAAGTAGCAGTTATGCTTTGTCAGCAAGTTGGGTTTCTATACAAGATTCAGCATCTTACGCCACAACTGCATCATATAGTTTATCAAGTTCTTATACACTAACTGCAAGTTATGCTGATTCAGCAAGTTATAGTTTGAGCAGCAGTTATGCATTAAGTTCAAGTTATAGTCTTAGCAGCTCTTATGGATTATCAAGCAGTTATGCACTATCGTCATCTTATGGCTTAAGTTCTTCTTATGCATTAAGCAGTTCTTATGCATTAGACAGTACATCTGCCAGTTATGCATTATCGTCAAGTTGGGCATATCAAAGCTCACAAAGCATGGATACGTTCAATGATGTAACAACTCGAGGCAATACTACTTCAAATAATATTACAGTCAATCAAATAACAGCAAGTAATGCATATATATCAGGCAGAATAACTGCATATGAATTATTTGTTCAATACGAAACTGCATCAACAATATATTCAACAGGAAGCAATACATTTGGTAGCTTATTAACTAATACACATACATTTACGGGTAGTGTTTATATTACAGGAAGTTTATATGTTGCAGGTAGTGATATTACAATTGATGCAGACAGATTATTAATTGGTACTGCAAGTTGGGCACAAAATACTATATCATCAAGCTATGCATTAAGTTCTTCTTATACTTTAACGTCGAGCTATACTATTAGTAGTTCATATGGATCAAGTAGCAGTTATGCTTTATCATCATCTTATAATTTAAGCAGCTCATATACATTATCAGCAAGCTATGGCTTAAGTAGTAGCTATAGTATAAGTGCAAGCTATGCAGTAACATCATCATATGGATTAAGTAGTTCTTATGCAAATTCAGCAAGTTATAGCTTAACATCTTCATATTCAAATTCAAGTATATCTGCAAGTTATGCGTTAACAGCAAGTTGGATTGATATACAGTCATCTGCTTCGTATGCTACTACATCATCATATTCATTAAGCAGCTCTTATAGTTTATCAAGTAGCTATGGACTTAGCTCGAGCTATTCATTAAGTAGTTCTTATGCAGAATCTGCAAGCTATTCATTAAGTAGTTCTTATTCAAATTCAAGCAGTTATGGATTAAGCAGTAGTTATGCACTATCGTCATCCTATAATTTAAGCTCAAGCTATTCTATAACTGCAAGCTGGGCAAGAAATATTTACAATACGGACGATGTATTTATTGCAAATAGAACTGCTACCATGAATGATAAATGGTTAAAATTTAATGGTAGTAGTACATATTTAATTGTTACAAATAGCGGATATGTAGGTATTGGTGTAAACAATCCAAATAATTTATTACAAGTTAAAGATTTAATCAATTTTGATTCTGACAATTGGAACACATATATAGGGCATTATGCAAGTGGATCAGGACTTAATAATTCTGTATTGGGTTATAGTGCCGGAAGATATTCAACTGGTGACAGTCATGTGTTTATTGGGTTTAATGCTGGTATGTATGCCAATGAAGTTTATAATACTTTGATTGGATATCAAGCTGGATATAAAAATTCAGGTTCATATAATATTGCAATAGGAGATAGTCCCGGATTTAATAGTTCCGGCTCGCAAAATATTATTATTGGATTGGCTGCAGGATATAATAACAAAAGTAGTTATAATAATATTATAGGAGCATATGCTGGATATAACAATCTTCCATTAATTAATACTAATAATCAAGGGCACACTAATATATTTGGATATTACGCAGGTGAGAATAATATTGGGTCATATAGCAATATAATTGGATATTATGCCGGCAGGTATAATAGTGGATCAGTTAATAATTTATTTGGAAATGCAGCAGGATATCTAAGCACTGGGTCATATGATGATATTATTGGATATAATGCCGGATATAATAATGTTGGCAGTTATAATTTTATACAAGGATATGATGCAGGTCATAATAATATAGGTGATTATAATATTATTAATGGATACGCAGCAGGGTATGATGCTATAGGAAATCATAATATTATGATTGGGTGGGACTCGGGATATAAGAATTCTGGTTCATATAATTTAATTATTGGATATGGTGCTGGGCTTGATATGAAAACCGGCAGTCGCAATATTATATTGGGATATATAGCAGGGCCATCTTCATCATTAATTAATATAAGTGATCAATTATTTATTGATAATGTGAAGTCAGATTTTCCTTTAATATGGGCTAGCTTTAATAACCGAATATTAGATTTTAGTGCTTCCGCAGTAGGTATAGAAACAGGAAAAAATCCAATATATAAATTAGATGTAAATGGTGATATTAGAATTCGTGAAAAGATAAATAATCAATCTTATAAATTATATTTTGGAAATACTGCAGCAATAACGCCAGGTACAGATGCAGTAATATATAAATCAGCAAGCGGATTATTATATACAGATGACCAATTTGGAATAGGCATTATAAATGAGTCATCAACCGCAACTAAATTTTTAGTCGCAGATACTGCAGGAGTTATATATTATACTTCTTCTGTTGGTGGAGGAACATCAATATCAAGTTCTTATGCATCAAGCAGTACCAGTGCATCTTATGCATTGACAAGTTCATATAGTCTAAGCAGTTCATATGGCTTATCAGCAAGTTATGCATTAAGTAGTTCATATACTCTTTCAAGTAGTTATGGTTTAAGTTCAAGCTATAGTTTAAGCAGTTCATATAATTTATCGTCAAGTTATGCTTTAACTGCATCATATGGTTTAAGTTCAAGCTATTCAATATCATCTTCAAATGTATCACCAACTATTGATTTTCTAACTCTAACTGCATCATGGGCAAGCCAAAGTGTATCAAGTTCGTATACATTAACGTCATCTTATAGTTTAAGTAGTTCTTATGGATTATCAAGTTCATATACTTTAAGTTCTTCATATTCGTTGTCAAGCAGTTATAGTTTAACAAGTTCATATGCATTATCGGCAAGTTGGGCAGCCAATTTAGCATTAGAAGATAATGTGGCACCAAATCAAACGGGAACAGGTATAGTATCACATTATATTGCTGGAGAAAATATAGCAATTAGTAATGTTTGCTATTTAAAGGATGACGGTAAATTTTATTTAACAAACGCACACACTGAAAGCGTAAGTAAAGGAATGCTTGCATTATCATTAGAAACATTATCTACAGATCAAACGGGGAAATTTTTAGATTATGGTTATTATAGAGATGATGCATGGAATTGGGCGGTTGATGGTATATTGTATTTAGGATCGGCATCTTGGGGAAGTATGGTACAATCAGTTGATACTGGCAGTGGATGCATATTGAGAAAAGTCGGATACGCATATAGTGCTGATATAATATTATTTGAGCCAGAAAATGATTATTTTGAATTTGGGGAATCGGTTTATACTGGCAATCCTCTTACATTAATATCAGCAAGCTATGCATTATCAGCAAGCTGGGCGCCGGGAAGCGATTCCGTATCCGCATCATATAGTATAACTTCATCATATTCATTGAGTAGTTCATATTTGCAATCTGCAAGCTATTCATTAAGTGGTTCATATAATTTATCAAGTTCTTATGCATTAAGCAGTAGTTTCGCAAATAATTCTATTTCTTCTTCATATTCCGTATCAAGCTCATATTCATTATCAGCAAGCTGGGCACCGCAGCCAGAAATATCAGATTCGGCATCGTATGCCACTACAGCATCATATTCTTTAAGTGGAAGTTATACATTAAGTGGTTCCTATGCACAGTCTTCAAGTTATAGTTTAACAAGTTCATTTAGTTTAAGTGGTAGTTATGGAATTTCATCAAGTTATGCATTAAGTGCATCATATACACCAAATAGTGATACCACAACGTCCGCCAGCTACGCAAATAGTAGCTCATATGCATTGTCAGCAAGCCATACAGATAATTCAATTTCCTCTTCCTACACATTAACAGCAAGTTATGGGTTATCAAGTAGTTATGGGTTAAGTTCTTCATATACAGTATCCTCAAGTTATGCAAATGGATCAACATCTTCTTCATATTCGTTAACAGCAAGCTATGGTTTAAGTTCATCTTACGCACAGTCAGCAAGTTATGGATTATCAAGTAGTTATAATTTAAGCAGCTCATATGGATTAAGTAGCAGTTATGCTTTGTCAGCAAGTTGGGTTTCTATACAAGATTCAGCATCTTACGCCACAACTGCATCATATAGTTTAACAAGTTCCTATGGGTTATCAAGCAGTTTTGCGTTATCGTCATCTTATGGTTTAAGTTCTTCTTACGCATTAGATAGTACGTCCGCCAGCTATGCATTATCTTCAAGTTGGGCATACCAAAGCTCACAAAGCATGGATACGTTCAATGATGTAACAACTCGAGGCAATATTACTTCAAATAATATTACAGTCAATCAGATAACAGCAAGCAACGTATATATATCTGGTAGAATAACTGCGTATGAATTATTTGTTCAATATGAAACTGCGTCAACAATATATTCTACCGGAAGCAATACATTTGGTAGTTTGATGTCAAATAATCATAAATTTACTGGTAGTGTTTATATTACTGGTAGTTTATATGTAGCAGGTGGCGATATTAATATTGACGATGATAAATTATTAATTGGTACTGCAAGTTGGGCGCAGAACACTATATCAGCCAGTTATTCACATACAAGTAGCTATAGTTTATCGGCATCATATTCTATAACAAGTTCTTATGGCTTGAGTAGTAGCTATTCTTTGACATCATCTTATGCAGCAAGCTCTACATCAGCGAGCTATACCATTAGTTCGAGCTACGGGGTGAGCAGTTCATATAGCATTAGTTCGAGTTATGCACCAAGTAGCGGGGCTACCATATCTTCGAGCTATGCAGTATCATCAAGTTATAGTTTGTCTTCTTCCTATGGGTTGAGCTCAAGTTATGCAATAACGGCTTCATATGCAGTATCAACAAGCTATGGCCTAACATCAAGTTATGCAAGTCAAACACTTAGCGCAAGTTATTCTACGTCTGCATCTTATAATTTAAGCAGCAGTTATGGTGTATCATCAAGTTATGCGTTAACATCGTCTTATGGCGTAATTGCTCTAAGCAGTTCATACTCCCTATCAGGCAGCTATGCGTTATCAGCATCCTATTCACCCGTCGGGACAGTAACTTCTTCCAGCTATGCTATAACAAGTTCATATGCCTTTAGTAGTAGTTATAGTTTATCAGCCAGTTATGCATTATCAAGCTCATATGGCTTAAGTAGTAGCTATGCAGGAAATAGTAATAGTGCAAGTTATTCTATATCGACATCATATTCTTTAACATCAAGTTATTCAAATAATAGTGTATCATCGAGTTATGGATTATCAAGCAGTTATGCATTAAGTAGTTCTTATAGTTTATCAAGCTCATATGCAAAGTCAGCCAGTTATTCTTTAAGTAGTAGCTATAGTTTGACAGCAAGCTATGCAAATATTAGTATAAGTTCTTCCTATGCAATGTCATCCAGCTACAATTTAAGTAGCTCATATGCATTGAGCTCAAGTTATGGATTATCTTCAAGCTATTCTTTAACTGCCAGTTATGCTAATAGTAGCACAAGCGCGTCATACACAGTAAGTGCTAGCTACGGTCTTTCAAGTAGTTATACTTTATCAGCCAGTTATGCTTTAACTTCTTCATATGGTTTAAGCAGTTCTTATACAGTTAGTGCAAGTTATGGATTATCTTCAAGCTATTCTCCAAGCAGTTCATATTCAAATACAAGCATTTCTGCAAGCTATGCATTGACTGCAAGCTATGCATTGACTGCAAGCTATTCAGTAAGTAGTTCTTATGGAATTAGTTCAAGCTATACTATGACTGCATCTTATGCAACTAATTCAACATCAGCAAGCTGTGCATTGACAAGTTCTTATGCATTATCAAGCAGTTACGGAATAAGTGCTTCATATGGATTAAGCAGCTCTTATTCAAAGAGTTCATCTTATACATTGTCATCAAGTTATTCAATTACGAGTAGTTATAATTTGAGCAGTTCTTATGGTATATCATCATCATACAGTTTGAGTAGCTCATATAGTTTGACATCAAGTTTTGCATCTACTGGTTTAAGTTCTTCCTATTCAGTATCAGCAAGTTATGCACCAAGTAGTCCATCAATTAGTGCTTCATATGCTACAACTTCATCATATACATTGAGTAGTTCTTATAATTTAAGTAGTTCATATTCTGTTTCAGCATCATATGCACCTGGATCGCCGAGTATTAGTTCCTCATATACTACTACTGCATCTTATGCATTATCAGCATCATACGCCCCTGGGGGGGCCCCTGCAAACGGTGATGACTATTACATTCTTTTAAATAGGGTTTTTAACTAAAAAATAAAAAATATGGCAACATTCACAAAAGTAAAATTAAGTGGCTCAACAGACGGCAAAGGCATTAAAGTTGTAAACACTTCAGCAGGGGCAGCAGACACTATACATACAGGTAGCTCCACTGCAACAACATATGATGAAATTTATCTTTATGCAGTAAATATGCATACTGCAGATGTAGATTTAACTATTTTATGGGGGGCGGCGGGAAATCCAGATGATTATATACAACTGACAATTCCATATAAATCTGGATTATATCTTATAGTACCTGGGTTGCTTATTAAAGGTAATGCAACTCCTTTGGTCGTAAAAGCATTTGCAGCAACTGCAAATGTGGTAATGATACATGGTTGGATTAATCAAATAGCAGCATAATTATGTATTATAATAGTGCAAGATATGACACATATGGTATACCTCCTACTTATTTATTAAATAGTAAGGATTATCGCAGATTAGATCATAATTTTGGTGTAACTTTTACATCTTCAAGCAAAAATTATATTAACTTTGGTGATTTAACACGATTAAAAGTACAGCCACCAGTTACCATAATGTTCTGGCTTAAATGCTCAACTCCAAATATTCCTCATCAACCAATATTTGCGTCAGGAAACCAAGCAAAATATACAGGATATTTATTATGTTTACAATCAACTAATAATTTTTATGCACAGATGGGTAATAATATAGGTGCTGGATCCACTGCTAGAAGAAGTCGGTGGGCGATTGCTATGACAGCAAATGATAATACTTGGCACCATTATACATCATATTTTAGCGCATCTAATGCATACCCTAATATATATGTTGATGGTGTGCTAAATAATGGTTCTGGTAGTGGTACATCGACTACTACGGTATTTACGACTGCAAATACTACAATCGGAGTAGATACAGTGACATATTATTCAAATGTTACAATGTCAAATTTTATGTTTTTTAATAGGGCATTAACAGTTAATGAAATAAGGCATTATATGTATAACGAGCCAAGCAACACAGAAAAAAGTCTTTTGGCTTATTTTCCAATGAATGAGGGGTGCAATACAAAAATAAGGGATTATTCTCTCAAAATACAAGGTACATTTACTGGTAGCGCAGGACTTGCATTACCAAAATGGAGCATGGGTTGCCCCAAAATAAGAGTTAGTCCGAAATAAAGGAATAAAATGGAATTAACCAAAATAAATGGTCAGGAAATAGCTGCAAAAACGGCTGGGTATGCAATTACAGCATCATATGTAGCTAATGCAAACAGTATATCTTCGAGTTATGCGTTAACCTCTTCTTATGCATTAAGCAGCAGTTATGCATTATCAAGTAGCTTTGCAAATAATACTATAAGTTCGTCCTATTCAGTAAGCAGTAGCTATGGTTTGAGCAGCTCATATGCATTAATTGCATCATATGGTATCAGTAGTAGCTATGCGTTATCAGCAAGCTGGGCTCCTGGTAGTGGAACCTCTACATCAGCATCCTATGCATTAACCTCTTCTTATGCATTGAGTGGTAGCTATTCTTTATCAAGTTCATATGCAAGATCGGCAAGCTATTCTTTATCAAGTTCATATGCAAGATCGGCAAGCTATTCTTTATCAAGTAGCTTTGCAAATAATACTATAAGTTCGTCCTATTCAGTTACGGCATCAAATGTATCACCGAGTATAGATTTTTTTACATTGACTGCTTCGTGGGCAGACCAAAGTGTATCGGCATCATATGCCCTATCTGCAAGCTGGGCTCCGGGTGGTGGGGTTTCTGCGGTCGGCGCAAATTATCAAATACAATATTATAATAATGGCGTACTTGATGCAAATGCAGCATTTGATGTAGATCCATCCCAATCTAGATTACGGTTAGGATTTTCGGCCAGCGCGGCAGGTAAATTTAATATATCAGCATCCGCTGGTGAGTTGCTTGATATGACAAATCAAATAGAAGGTGATATAAGCAGATTACGTGATAATCAATATTTATCAGATGGTTATTATATGTATAATGGATATAATTGGGTTGCAGTGTTCACATATTGAATTTAAGAAATAATGTCAAAATTTGTTACAGACATACTCCCGTTAGATAGAAATACAAATACTCAATTTGGTAGATTATATGAGTATGATAATTCATATTCAAATAATACGTGGGTAGATAAAAGTCATATATTACCATTACACCATTGGCATTTTAGTAATCCAATATTTAGTAGTAGCAATAGTTTTGTAATTGGTGACGGGGGGTATATACCAAGTTTTATGTATAATGTATCCGGCAAAGCAGCTAGAATAGTTCCAGCGGTAATAGGGAGTGGTATATTAGTTGATGCTAATAATTCTGATTATTATCAGACCGATGGCACATGCACAGAACCATGGCCATATATATATGAGGACGAACGCATAAATTTTAATGGATTTACTTTATCCATGTGGTATAAATTGGATCGCCGCGAAAATGAAAATTATCCAATCATAACGAGGGATATTGATAGTCCACCAGTAAAAATTGGTGTGTGGTTCAATAATTCATCGTTTTATGTTAGATCGACAGGAAGATTATATACGTTACCCGAAGAGAATATTAATTTAAACATAGACGGTGATACTGACTGGCATCATATTGCAGTTGGGTATGATGTAAGGAATAATTATGATTTAAAATTGATTCAAGAATTTGCTTTTTTATATTATGACGGTATCAAATATTCATCATCCATATATGAGATGAAGGCATCTACATTTAATCCTACATCGTCTAATGCTAATCCGTGGGTGATTGGATACGATGGTGGTGTTAATCTTACTGCATACATAGAAGATGCTAGATTATATACGCATACATTAACTGATCAGGAGATAGGATCAATATATAATAATGGGTGTGGCACATATGGGGAATCCTGGTATTCTGGTTATTCAAATAAATTATTGCCAAGATTTTGGTTTAAGTCAAAAGAATATATAAACGGGTACACTAATATAACCGGCGTTGCAAATGTAGTTAGTAGGCCGGCATTATATAATGGAAGTACAAAATACGCTCAATTTTTAAATACTGATGTTTTATTGGGGTTCGATGGTTATATAAATACTTATGACATATTGCATATTAGTAAGTCATATGATTTTAATACTAATTATACCACATCGCGAATATATTCAGACCCGGATAATGTAATACATTTATCAAATAATCAGAATTGGTCTGTGTGCTATTGGTGCAATACTATTACCAGGGAATATCAGGATATAGAAATAATTAGTTATATTTATGCTGGCGATGCGTTTCCTTTACAAACCGAAGGTTCATTTTTGATTTGGTCATCATTAGATCTTGCTAATTTTTATTTTAGTTATTATGATGGTGCAATGCAAATCGATGAAGAATGCGATGCTACATTAAATAATTGGAATCATTTTGCATTTATATCGAAACGGGATGCTAATTCTCATACAGACAATATTTCATTTTATTTCAATGGGGTGCGCCGCACTTCTTTTGAGGCAACTGTTCCATTATCAAAAAATGATTTTAATATAACTATCGGCTCACATAAAGGAGCTGGGGCGCCGTATTACATGGAAGATATTAGATTTTATGATTATTCATTGCAATGCCAAGATATTAAAGATATATATAATAATGGTTGTGGTTTAATTTGGTAGTATATGAGTAGAACATTTCCATACAATAATTTAGTTGAATATCAAAATGTTATAGCAAATGGTAGCATTTATTATCTTTTAAATGGTGATAAGTCTAATCTATCGGTTGACCCACCAACATATGCATATGAAAATTTAATATATGATGGCGAGGATGTATATGTGCCATATATGTCATGGGATATAATAAAAGATATACTACCATTACATCATTGGAAATTAACTAATTATACACAATATGACTATGGCATAATAGGAGATAGTGGATTGCTACCATTTTATCTCATACCAAATATAAGCAGCAGTAATATAAATACTCCATTTGGTGCAGTAATAGTTACCGGCAGTGCAACTGCAGCTAATGGCTATAAGTTTATAGATTCTAATCATATATTTATACCGTCCTCCAGTTATATATATCGTGAAGTTCAATCTAATACGGAAGCTGGTGAATTTAGCAATTTTACATTTACTGGGTGGGTATATCCAGTCAAAACAACTAATGATGTTTCTTCACCATTTTGGCGTAATATAATTGGGTTATATAATAATGGCATTGTTAAATTTGAATTAGATTTTAAATACTTAGCAAACAATGCATCGGAGTGGTTGATAACATATAATAATAATAAAGATATATATATCACGAATGATGGTAGTTTTGATGAAACAGTTTCTTATCCAATGTATATTGATAGTTCTGGCAAGGGCAGATGGTATTTCATATGTGTTAGATTTAAAAATTGTAAAAATACCGGTTCGTTCACCGTTGGGTCCAATACATATAACGATTCAGAACAGTTATTATATCGAAATTGGGATATTTTTAATTTTTTAACATCCTCCGCATGGAATGGGTTTACCTATGCTACCATGTCTATTGGTGCATTATCCCCATTAGCTAATAGATCTGCGAGTTTTTATCCGTGCGATTATAGGATATATGATAGATATCTTACAAATAGGGAAGTCGAATCAATATATAACGGTGGGTTAGGGACATTTCACGATACTTATAAAATAGGTTACCCAACAATTCATGAACCAACATATTGGTATAAATTTCAGGAATCCTTTCGGTTGGTTGAATATAAAAAATATGCCGGTGCTGGCGTGTATGATGCGGTGGTTAATGATAGCGGCCATAATAGTGATACATTACGTGGATTTACCAGTAACGCATATCCCCCGGGAACTAATTATTTTGGAACCTTACATTCTTCATCATTTGCCGATAATAAATATGCCATTCGGAACCCTTATTTGGAAACATCACCAAACAGTAGGAATTATTATAAACTAATGGTACCAAATTTTAGTATGTGCTGGTGGATGAATTTATCATCCTTATACAAAGAACTTGAAAGGCATACTTTATTTGAGTCGATGGACCAAAAGTTTCAAATAACATTTACATCTGAAGATATATTATTAGAGTATGCAGGGGAGGACACAAATATGCACTCTGAAAAATATATTTTGAAACCATGTGATGATGAGTGGCATCATTATAGTATAGTGCAACAATTATATGATAATAAAACAACATCATATACGACTTGTTCATATATGATGTATATTGATGGCCAAATTATTGATACAAAATATGATAACATGACAACCAGCAGCGTGGGATTTTGTATTGGTCATGCATCTGGATCAATAATAACATTGACTGGAAGTATGGCTGATTTAAGAATTTGGACCAACTCATCATTAACAAATGAACAGGTACAAAACATATATAATAACGGATATGGATTGTTATATTAAAAGGATGATAAAAAATATTTATTAGGTATTTATTAGAAAGAGGAAATATAATGGCAGCAAGCACATCATCATACAGTTTAATGTTAAAAAATAATCAATATTATTTGCATAAGGATAAACAAACATTTAGTATTGGTGGTTATGATAAAGCAATGAATTATTTAAAGAAACATTGTTTAATTACGCCATCTGAAATAGAAAGAAAATTAGAATTTGCTAAATATGGGGATACTAATATTTCGGTATTGACTACTCCAAGAACTGCTGTCTACGATAGTGATATTGCATATCCATATAGGGCAGACTTAAAGAACGCAGAACCTGATTCACAGGAAGATGGTTTAGGGCAAACATACATTGATTCAGATTTAAATACGGTTAGACATTTTGTTACTGAAGCAAGTGGTGTGCACCAAACAGTTTGCATTTATCCGGGCAGGTTTCAGCCAATGGGAAAGCACCATGCTAAAGCATATTTTTGGTTAAAAAAATATTTCAATTTATTATTTATTGCAACTTCTAATAAAACAGAATATCCAATTTCGCCATTCACTTTTGATGAAAAGAAGAAAATAATTCAATCTTATGACATACCAGAAGATGCAATTGTGCAAGTAAAGAGTCCGTACAACCCAAAAGAAATATACCAAGTATTGCCCGATAATACATCTGTTGTATTTGCGGTAGGTAAGAAAGACGCAGATAGATTGGCAAATTCTAAATTTTATTCCTTGTGCACAGTAGAGACATTGCAGGATTGCAATAAACCATTTAGTGAAGGTGCATATTATTTAATTATTCCACATATTTCTATTGAAAGTGAGTTGGATGAATTAAGTGGCACCAATATAAGAAATATTTTATCAAGTGATAAACCAGATGCAGAAAAAAAGAAATTCATTAATAAAGTACTTGGCATTAACAATTATGGTGTATCACAAATGATGATAGACAAGTTTAAATACTTTACTGAAAGCTTTGCAAATCGATTTACCTACAACCTGCTCAACTCTTTTAACTTAAACGAGTATGAGCATCTTTTAGTAGAATCGGGTGGATATGGTCACATGGCAAACTTGTGGGAAGACATTAGCTTATCGTTTGCGGACATTAAAAAGATAATTGATATTTCTTTGCAAGGGCATTTAAATTTAGAAGAAACAGTTGCAGAAAAAGTGGATGGTACTAATATTATGGTAACATATAAAGATGGTGAAGTGTATATAGCAAGAAAACCTTCTCAATTAGCTAATCCAGTTATAATATACGACATAGAAGAAACATTCAAAGATAAACCATATTTACAGACAATGCTTGGTAATGTAGCTCAAGATTTATATGCTGCATTTAATGGTACAAATAAGAAAGAAATTGGGCAAATGTTTGATGACGGCAAGAATTTTTTAAATCTTGAGATCATTTATGACAACGAAGTAAATGACATATTATATGGTGTGCACGCGTTAGTTTTGCATGGATTATTAAAATATGAAAATGAAAAACTATTAGAACTTGGCGTTAAAACGGCCCAGGAATTATTTAATAAAATAAAGCAAAATAATACTGCGGAGCAAAAGAATTTTAAAATATTGCCTCCAAAAGAATTGTTGATAAAAAAGCATATTAATTTTGATGAGAAAAAAGAATATTTTATGTCCGCGGTAGCAAACATACAAGGTAAATATGATTTACCAGATAATGCTACTATTGGTGAATATTTAGTAATGTGGTGGACAAGCTTTTTAAATGGATTACAAGATAAATACACAATGAATTTGCCGTCTGATGTGATTAAATTATTAGCAAATAGATGGGGGTTGGATGATAAAAAACAAAATATTAAATATTATTAAATTAGCAGATAATGAAAAAGCAAAAAAATGGATTCAAGAATTTAATAATAGCAGTAAGTTGCAAGAATTAAATTATACTGCAATTAAAGACATTAAATTAATATTTTTAGAGCTATCAGTAGAAGTATTGCAAAATGTAGAGCAATTTCTTTCTGTAATTCCTGATAAAACTATTCAAAAAATAGTTAAAGAATATGAAAGTGGCATAAATATATTAAAAGCAAAAGATGATCCGCAAACCATAGCAAAAATTAATAAACATATTGAGGAAATTGAAAAAATTGGCGGGATTGATAAATTAATGCCGACAGAAGGCCTTGTATTTACATACAATGGCAAAAAATATAAGATGACGGGGTTATTTACTCCAATTCATAAAATATTAAGTCTAATTAAATTTTAATTAATAATTTCATACTAATTATTTATACATAAACAACAGGAGAATTAAAATGGATTTTGTTTCTTGGTTCCTCCAAAACTTCGAAAAGCTGCCAGCACCTATAAAAGATATTGTTAGTGTTTTACTTGTTGCAGTATTATTATTTTTTGCAATTAAATATCTATTAGACATTATTAGTGGTGGTAGGAAATTATTTGCCCGTCCTCGCACACATAATAAATTATCATTAGAAGATTTATTTCATCACGAATTATTTTCAAAAAGTGAAAATTGGCATGAAATGATGATAAATAGTATATTTTTTGGTGACGAGGACAGAAATTTTATATTTCGTACAATCATAAAATCAAGAATTTCTGCAATAACTAATAAATTAAGAATATTTTTATCTAATAATAATGATATTAATACTTTCGATTCACACAATTTTGCAAACAGAATGTTCAATATTCTTGCTGAAATAATAAATGTTTCTGACCAAGAAGTTCAAAATGCAATAATGGAAATGCACCCAGATACGGGGCATTCTATATATTGTCTTGTAATGGAAGACAAGGATAAAGGATTTAAACAATGGCATAACAGCACAATATCATATTTAGAACAGATGATTAATGATATAAGTCACTCTAACATTTATTATGATAATTATAGCAAATTGTATGTTATACTTGATCTGTATAAATCATCAATTGATGTGACCATACCACATATGGAAAAAGCATTTAATTGTTTTAATGGAGAATTAACAATATTATTAACTGATATTAAAAAATAACGCATGGGATACGATATAGAGCAAATAGAAAAGATTTTAGACGGTGATGATACTAAAAGTAGCCAATATGGTGGATATAAAAGAAAACAAACAGACCACAAAGAGGGCGATATTTGGGAAGAAGACGGTATAAAATGGACAATTAAAGATGGTATCATACAAACCATTAATAAAATGGATGGTTTGCGTGAACAAATTAAATTCCCGTTGAGTTGCCCAAGTTGCGGGAAAAAAATGATAGCACGAATTGATGCTAGATTTTGGCAATTAAATAGAACATGCATGCATTGTGTTATAGAGGAAGATACAAAAAGAATGGCTAATGGCACATTTAAGCAATATGAGGAAAGAAAAATATTAGGTAATAAACTAACTACGCTAAGAATGTTAAGAGATTATTATATTGAATATTTAAATGATATTGACACAAACCATTTTGTAACTGAGCAGGGGGATATTGAAGATTGGTCTAATCAATATGATAATACTAAAATAAAAGAGTCTATTCACGCTAAAATATTAGACATTGGTGAGCAAATTAAAAAAATGAGTGAATTATTAAAAATTGCGGGGAATGAAGTTGTTTAAAAATTATATGGGCGATGACAAAGGTGAATCTTCTATACGGTTGGCATTGATATGGAGTTTACTGCTATCAACCGCATGTTTTTTTGCTATGCTATTTTATATTATATATAATACGCTTGAAAATAGGCCAATTGAATGGTATGGGCTGGCAACATTTGCTGGTGGTGTTTCATCATTCTTTCTTGCTGCTGTATATGGTAAAGTAACCCAGAAAAAATATGAAATAGATTATAGTCAGCCACAAATGCCGTATCAGCCACCGTTTGACCCTGGTATGGTGGGCCAACTAATGAATACTGATAGCTCAATGAAAGGATAATTACAATGGAGAAAACAATGGATAATAAAGTAGAAAAGTTAACATATGCAAAGGGAACTGCAAAGTTACAAAAGGAATATAATGAATTGGCCGATATATTAATCCCTGAATCAGGCAAAGCTGAAACAAATTACGGAGAAATATTAAGATGCGCGTCAATTATATATGATTTTATAGTAAAGAAACCAACAGAAGCAGTATCATTGGCGTATGAATGGAATGTAATTGAAAGCAACGAGGCAACTATTAAAAAATATATGGGGGATGCCAATGATTTTGATAAGTTTGCAGCAATGTTTGAAAATTTAGATCCAGAAAATGCAAGCTTTCCAACAGACGGCTCGATGTGGACGGGCGATGAATTAGCTGATAAAGTTATGGACGGCATTGTTAAATGTGTTAAAGAAAATTACCAAACAGAAATTCAAAAGAATAAAGAAATGGCGAAGGAATCATTTACAGTTTATAGAAATTTAAAGAAAATATTGCTTGAAGAAGAGGACCCAGAAACTAAATTGGCCTTGAGAGCTGCAAGTGTTGGTAATTCGTCCATAAAAAAAATATCAGCAGATATTGAAAATATTAATAAACAAATGGAACCGCTAAGAAAACAGCGGGAAATAGAATTAGCCCACTACAAGAAAGTAAAAGATAATCCTACATTAGCACCAGCATCTGTTGCTAAGCTTAAACAAATTGGTGAGAAAATTAATCCATTAAAACTTAAGAAAGACCAATTACTTAAACAATATGAAGAAGCAGTAACTGCAGCAGAAAGAACAGTTGGTAAAAAAGGTTTGGATATTTCCGCGGACGAAGAACCAGTATTATATAATGATTAAGGAGAATCAAAATGAAGTTAAAAGAATTAAAACAATTAATAAAAGAAGAGATATCCATTGTATTAAAAGAATACGGCGAAGATTCAGGTGGTCAAGATATGACATGGGGGTATTTATAATAGACCAGCGGAACATAAAGATAGTGGAAATACTGATTTTATTGAAAAAGGCAAGGAAGATTATGATGATGGTGTTCCTTTTGATGCATGTCCATATGCATCCGGCGTTAATAAATGGTATAATATTGATTTAGCTGAATATTGGAAGCGTGGGTGGCAATTGGCTAAAAAAGAAAGTGAAGAATAATTTTAAAATAATATAAACGAGGTATGAAATGCCAGCAAAATCAAAACAACAATTAAAATATGTCTATTCAATGAGAGAAAAGCACCCAAATGCAAAAAATGCATGGTATTGGGATGATGAATGGACTGATGTTAAAATGAAAAGCTTGCCATCCAAAGTAGATGAAACAATAGAAGAAGCAGTATTGCGCTACCAAGTTAGAAAACTCTTGAAAGAAGAAATTGGTGGCAATGCTATTGAAGATCGTATTTCATATACTATCCAATTAGGTAATGGCCAAAGTGCTACCTTATTCTATAAAGTAGAAGGCAAAGAATGGATGATATATTATGAAATTGAAGGTGGTGATTCTATCTTTAGCGGAGCACCTATTACAATTGCAACTATTTCAAAAGATTTTATCAATGAAAACCAATTGAAGAAAATCGTGCAGTATTTCCAATACCTATATACTAAAAATGTTAAGGTTAAGCCTGAAGGTGGTGTTGTGCAGAATGAAGAAGAGCCAGTTGAAGGTGAAGCACCAGCAGCACCTGCTGAAAATACTCCTTCTGGTGAAGTAGAACAAACGCCCGGAACACCAGAAAGGGGCCCAGGTGGCCAATTCTTACCAAAAGGTGAAGAAGAAACACAAGCAGCACCGGAAGCAGGCATCGAAGAACCAGCACCCGCAGAAGAGGAAGAAGAAAACCCATTTAAATAACGGAGAAATAATATGAACAAACAAGAATTAAAACAATTAATAAAAGAAGAAATAAATAATGTGCTAAAAGAATCAGTTGCATCTATGGCTAAAGTTGATATATATTATAGATATAAAAATGGTAAAACTGGTAGTTTATTTATTACGCATGCAAATGTTGATTTAGAAGAAATTCTCAAGGAATATTTCACAGATACACAATATTTGTCAAGTGATACAATAATAGATTCTGTAACAATAGAGGAGATCAGTTAATATGACACGCAAAGAACTTAAACAGTTAATAAAAGAGGAAATTAAGAGTGTCCTTAAAGAAGCAATAAAAAAACCGTTACACAAGAATTTGAAATTGGTGATGGCAAAATAGCAAAACCAGGGGATACTATTGTTTTAAGAGATAGAGATGCCGAACATTACTTTATAATTAAATTAAATGATAAAAATGTTTTTTCAATTTGGAAAAGAAAACCGTGGGTTGACTCCCATACAAAATAAATATTATGTGGAACAAAGTACAAAATTACATCACACCAGCATTATTCGTAATGCTATTAATAGCTTTAATATTTGGAAGCCAGCAATGCACGCAAAATAAAAAGCTAAAAAAAGAAGCAGCAATAAAAGAACAAGTAATGCAGCAAAATTATAGAGCATTAGTTGATACTTTGCGTGAAACGAAGAATAAACTTGGGCAAATAGAATATAACCAAGCAGCGTTTGTTGCCAATATGAATGAATTAAAAACATTAAACCGAGTATTATATGATAAAATAGAAAAGGTAAAAGGTGATGTAATTAACTTTATAGCCGCGGGCGTCACAGTAAAAAGTGATACATTAAAATTATCGAATGATTTAGTCAAAATAGATAACGAAACATATGGATTAAAATTTAAAAATACCTTTGCGGAACCAGGATTTTCTAATTCTCTGGTAGGAATGAGTACTTTTAAGCTAAGAGATTTAACTGTTTTTCCGGGGATGACTACAATCAGTGAGAATACGTTTAAAATCGATTTAGAGATGGGAGCAAAAGTCGTAAATAATCAGTACGAACTATTTGCGACTTGTCCTTCAAGTCGCGTCAAAATCAACTATTTGAACGGAGTCGTGAAGAAGGATATGATAATACCACCATCGCCACGAGTTAAGAAATTTCATGTTGGACCATATATTGGTATTGGAATTGATCAAACTTTTAAATTTGTACCCCAAATAGGTATTGGATTAAATTATAGTTTATTTTCATTTTAAAGGATATATGCCCACTACAGAATTAATATCAACAGGAGAAGTCCAACAATTCAATTTAAAAGAAGTCATAAAGCAGGAATACAAGAAATGTTATAATGATCCTGGTTACTTTATGAAGAAATATTGCTTTATACAGCATCCAAAGCTGGGCAAAATTAAATTTGAACTATACCCATTCCAAGAACAAGCAGCAAGATATTTTAAAGAACATAGATTTGTCGTTGTTAATAAAGCAAGGCAGATGGGTATATCTACACTTGTTTCAGCATATGCTGTATGGTTAATGTTATTCCATAATGACCAACAAATATTAGCAATTGCTACAAATAGAGATGTTGCAAAGAACTTATTAAAGAAAGTAAAATTAGCTTATACAATGCTTCCTGTTTGGATTAAAAAGGCAGCATTGCAAAATGAGGAAACTCCTGAGGAAAGTAACATATTTAAATTTACATTATCCAATGGTTCTAGCTTTACTGCCGCATCAAGTACAACATCAACAGGACGTTCAGAAGCGTTATCATTGTTAATTATAGATGAAGCAGCATTCATTAATAAAATAGATGAAATTTGGACATCATCGCAGCCAACCTTATCAACTGGGGGTAGCGCAATTGTATTATCTACTCCAAATGGTATTGGTAATTTTTTCCATACTATGGTTGTCCAAGCAGAGGCAGGAGAGAATGGATTCTTCCCTGTAAACATTCCTTGGTATTTACACCCAGAAAGAGACCAACAATGGCGTGATAATGAAGATAGGAGAATGGGATCATTAGCAGCAGCGCAAGAACACGATTGTAATTTTAGAACATCCGGCAATAATGTAATACCGGTTGAAACTTTAAAATGGTATGAAGAAACATATTTGCTAGAACCATTAGAAAAAGGTTGGTTTGACCATAATTTATGGCGATGGAAATATGCTGAACCAGGAAAACAATATGTGGTAATAGCGGACGTAGCTAGAGGGGATGGTTCCGATTATTCAACTTTAGAAGTATTTGAAGTAGAAGAAATGGACCAAGTAGCGGAATATAGAGGAAAAATATCGCCAACTGAAATAGGTGATTTAGGCGTAAATATCGCTACTGAATATAATGATGCTCTATTAGTAATAGAAAATACAGGTATTGGGTTTGGGGCAGTACAAAAGGCCATTGATAGACAATATAAAAATGTTTACTATACAAACAGGGATACAAATGTCGTAGACCCAGAACTTTATTTTGTTAAAGGGTACGATACAAAGGACAAATCACAGTTGGTACCTGGGTTTACTACGTCAACTCGTTCAAGACCATTGATTATTTCAAAGATGGAACTATTTATGCTAGAACGTATTCCAAAAATACATTCAAAACGATTATTTAATGAATTATATGCATTTGTTTGGATTGGGCAAAAGGCGCAAGCAAACCAAGGCAGCAATGATGACTTGGTAATGGCGTTTGCAATAGGAATTTGGGTTAGAGACACAGCAATACGGTTAAGAGGTACAAGTCTTGAAATGTCAAGGCAATTAGTTGATAGTATTGTAGTCACGCACAATACAAATCAATATACCGATAATAGAAGATTAAAAGTTTATAATCCATACTTATTAAATACTGGCAAAGGCACAGAAGATTTTAGTAGGTGGATGTTTTAATATAAGAGATAAATGGAAGAAGAAAAACAAAGTGCATTTTTCGATGGTTTAAATAAGATGATGTCATCTGCAGTCATGATTCGGGGCACTACCGATAAGAAACTGCGAGTGATAGACTTAAATAAAGTTCAAGTCCAATCGAATTTGGAAACTAATAGGTTAATAGACCGTTTTGCACGCGTTATTATGCCAATTAGAACATATGGTTATGACTATTCATATGCATTCCAAGGGTCCAGAATTGAAATATACAGGGACTATGAACAAATGGATATGTACCCCATATTGTCCAGTGCTCTTGATATTTATGCTGATGAATGTATAGGATCCGCAACAATTGTGCCAATGGTGGATGGCAGAAAAATAACAATCAAAGAATTATATGATAATAATGAAAAGAATTTTTTAATATATGGCATTGATGCAAATAGTAAAAAAATTAAAATAATTGAAGCAAGTCATATTGCATATAATGGAAAAAAACAAGTATATAAAATTACGCTTGATGATAGCACAGAAATTAAATGTACTGCTAATCATGAGTGGGTTCGATTTGATAATGAATTAATAAGAACAGATAAATTAGCAGAAGGTGATTGGCTTTGCGCATTACCACAAGAATATCAAATAATTAAAATAGAAAAATTAGAAGGATTATCTGATGTATATGATATAGTAAATGCAGGAGACAATCATATATTTGCAATTGAAACTAATGACGGTGGTAAATTATTTACACATAATTGCACTCTAAAGAACTTATATGGCAGGATTGTGGAAATAAAAACTGACAAAGACTACATAGCCGACTCTCTTAATAATTTATTTTACGATGTTTTAAATATTGACTTTAACCTTTGGGCATGGGTGCGAAATCTCGTAAAGTACGGCGATTTTTGGTTAAAAATGGATATCACAGAAAAGCTTGGTATTACTAATGTAATTCCATTATCTCCATATGGTGTGCAAAGGGTAGAAAACCCAAACAACCCAGAAATGACTGAATTCCATTATGATGCGGCACTTGGCAATTATATGTACGGACAATCATTACAGAAATTTAAGAATTATGAAATAGTGCACTTTAGATTGCTTTCCGATATGAACTATTTGCCATATGGGCGGAGCATTTTTGAATCAGCAAGGCAATTATGGAAGCAAATTGTATTATTACAAGATGCAATGCTTATTCATAAGTTAATGCGTGCGCCAGAACGCCGCGTTATTAAAGTAGATATAGGTAATATACCACCAGCTGAAGTTGATAACTACATGAATTCAGTTATTAATAAAATGAAGAAAGTTCCATATTTGGATGAAAAGACTGGGCAATATAATTTACGTTTTAATTTAATGCCTGTAGCATATTATACGAATATTCCATTATTAGATGGTAGAACTATAACAATCAAACAATTAGCAGAGGAAACGAAGAAAGGCAAGAAAAATTATGTTTATTCTATAGATAGGGAAAATGATAATAAAATTGTATCTGGAGAGGTTCAGAGATGCGAATTAACTAAAAAAGATGCGGATATTGTTCGTATTTGGTTGGATGATGATAGTTATATAGATTTTGAATTAGAACATCCAGTAATGTTACGAACTGGTGAATATAAAGCAGCAAAAGATTTAATTGAAAATGATAGTTTAATGCCATTTTATAGTAAATTTTCAAATGAAAAAGGCATTAAAGATTATGAAATGATTTTTGACCCAGCAGACCAAATATTTAAATATACTCATAGGGTGATTGCTGAGCAATATAATATTGATAATTATATTGAAAATAATCATGTTGTTCATCATGCGGATTTTAATAGAAAAAATAATATTCCAGAAAATTTAGATTGTAAGATGACATTTGATGATCATATTAAATATCATCGAGATAATATTAAACTTTGGTTAAATACATTAACACCACAACAATGGGAAATCATTAATAAGAAACGCAGTGATACTTGGAAAAAGAATAGAATTCTTGGTAAAAATAAATTATGGAACGAGGGAGAAACAAAAGAAACAAATGAATTAGTAAGATTATTAGGTGAAAATATATCAAAAACATTCACCCCAGAAAAAAAGAAGAAATATGCAGCTAGATTAAGAGGGAAACTAAATCCGGTACACTCAAAATGGATACAAGAAAATTTTGTTCCATATGAAAGAACTGAAGAGCATAAGCAAGTATTAAGAGAAAAAATGTCTGGTGATAATAATCCAAATTATGGTAAGACGTGGGAAGAAATACATGGTAAAGAAAAAGCGGAAGAATTAAGAGAAAAAGTAAGTAATGTATCCCGTGATAAATTTTTAAAAAATAATCCAATGAAAACAGATGCTCAGAAAAAACGGGCATCCAAAGTTATGAAGTTTGAAAATGGTAAACGGTGGTCAGATAATAATTTTAAAGAAAAAGTAACTATTGCAATGAGTCATACATATGATTCATGGTTGATTGAGCAAATTAAAAAACAAATAAAATTATGTAATTTAAAAAATCTTAATGAAATTGTTAATCATTTAAATAAATGTAATGATATTGTTTCTTATTTTGCAATTTTGAATGAAACAAAAAAAGGAACTGGTAAATTTTCAAGACATTCTATTGCAAAATTTGCAATCCGATTGGGCTATAAAAATATTGCAGAATTAATTTTAGATGTAAAAAATAATTATATTATCAATCATAAAGTCAAGAAGGTAGAATTTTTAACTGAAAAAATTGATGTATATTGTATGTTGGTCAAAGATTATCATAATTTTGCAATTGATAGCCACGGTGGAAATATTCGTGATGGTATTTTTGTAAAAAATACTATGCTTGAAGATTTTTATTTACCAGTTAGACCAGGGCAAGTAAATTCATCTATAGATACATTGCAGGGTTTAGTAATGGATTTCACGCCAGATTTAGAGTTCTTATTAAGCCAAATGTTTGCAGCAATAAAGATACCCAAAGCATTCCTGGGTTATGAAGAAGGCCTGAGTGCTAAGAATGTTTTATTAACGCAGGATGTAAGGTTTGCTCGCACAATAGAACGCGTTCAACGTATTGTAGAATCTGAACTGTATAAAATAGCAATAATACATTTATATTCGCAAGGATATACTGGCGATGATTTAGTTAATTATAAGATTCAATTAACGCCATCTTCAATATTATATGAAGAAGAAAGAAATACATTATTAACTAATAAAGTTGATTTAGTTGGCAGAATTCGCGAGCAGAACTTATTACCTGATAAATACATATATGAAGAATTATTTAATTTCAGTGAGCAGGAATGGCATCAGATGCGCAAGGATATGATTGAAGATTTAAAATGGCAATATAGAATAAAACAAATTTCTGACGAAGGTGTTGACCCATATGAGGAAGCAAATAAGATTAAAAACTTATTAACAAAGCAAGAAGGTGCTGGTGAGTTTGATTTAGCAAAAGGTGAAGAACAAGGCGGTGGTGCAGGGGAAGACATATTTGGTGGTAGCTCATTTGGCGGATTAGGTGGTGGCACTGAAACTGAAGGTGGAACGGAAGATATATTTGGTGCAGGAGAAGTAGGTGGGGCAGAAGGAACGCCCCCAACAGAAGGTGGACCAGAAAATATTACCGCTGGATATAAGAGTGGTAAAAATTTATTATATTCTCCAAATAATATAATAAGATTAAAATTAACAAACTATATTAAACAGCGGGGCAATACTAAATCATCAAAGTATATATTGTCTGAAGTACTCAACCAATTAGAGCATGAGCAGGAAGATATTTTTAACTCTGGCTATTTTGACGAAAAAAACTTAGAATAAAACTGTTTTTTTATCATATTATATATTTATTAAAAAAGGAATATCTGAATGAAAAGCAACCACGCAAAGCTTAAAAATACGGGCATATTATTTGAATTGCTTGTTAGGCAGGCTACAAGTGATATAATTTCCGAAAAAGAATCAAAAGCAGTTAATATTATTAGACGATTCTTTAAAGAAGGCACGGAACTTAATAAGGAGCTAAAGCTATACAAAACATTAACTGAAGATAAATACCACGACGCCAGAAAAGCTGAGAATTTTATTGAGGTAGTATTGTCTGAACGCAAGAAAATTAATAACACCCAATTAAAGAGTGAAACATATAATCTTGTTAAAGCAATTAATGAAGCATATACTATTGATTTTTACCAAGCAAAAATTAATAATTATAAAGTATTAGCTTCAACTTATAATTTATTTGAATATGTATTGGGACGCTCGGTACCTCCAACTGATGTGGTAAATTCAAAATTTACTATATTAGAACATATCGCAGCCAAACAAGCAGAAAAGAATGAAGTAAAAGATAAGGTGCTTGAAGCTTATGACCAGCAAGATAAAGATATTAGATTGCTCGCTTATAAGTTAATGATTGAGAAATATAATCAGAAATATAACGCGCTTGATAACAGGCAAAAACGATTATTAAGAGAATATATTAATAGTGTTACTGATAGTCCTAAATTAGCTGAATTTGTTAACAATGAAGCAAACATTGTTAAATTTGAATTAAAGAAATTATTGAAGAAAGTGGACGATGAAGTAATGCAAGTTAAGCTTGAAGAAACAATAAATCAAATTGATAAGCAAGTAATATGCAAATCTGTAAAAGAAGACCATATATTGCAGTTAATGAAATATTATGAATTGGTAAAAGAATTGCAACAAATATAATGGAACATAAAAGAATATATACAAAATCATTACATGACCGCTTTAGACGCTCAATTGAGTATGATAGTACTTTAACAAAGCCGAAAAAGTCGCCAAAGAAACGAGCACAAGAGCATGAATGGGATGAAATGAATAAAGAAAGCGGGCATAAAAATCCAAAAGATATAGAGGAAAGCAATATGAATCAAGAAGAACAATTAAGAGAAATGATTCGTGCAGCAATAAAGGAAATATTTGCTGAAACAAACGAAGAAGAGCAACTTAATGAATTTATGGCAACGGGAGCACCAGCAGGAGCTGCACCAGCAGCAGGTGGTTCTAATGCCGCACAAGGTCCATACCAAACGCCTGCAGCATTTAATAGAAAGAATACAAGCACTGATAATAAAGGTACTAAATCTTCTACTAATGCTGGATGGACTAAAGTCGATGAAAGCCAACCACATAGGTGGGGCATTAAATACGGTGAAGCATCAACTGAATATGAACGTGCAAACCCAAGAATGTATAGGCTAAAGAACGAAGTTAAAACTATTAATGAAGCAGTAAAGAAATCAGCAAACGATGATAATTTTGAAAAGTTATACAGGAAAGCATGTAAGCATTTTGAAGTTGAAGAATTAGTAGATTTAAAGCCTGAAAGGTATGAAGAAGCTATTGCATATATGAATAAACTAACAGATGCAGATGATGCAAGAATAACTAAACAACAAGTTAGAAAAGCAGCAATAAAAGAAGCATTTGGGCAAATAATAACTGAACAGTCATTTACAATTGTAAATAATGATAATATTGATAAGATTGCCGATTATATTGCAAAATATAGGACTGATAAAACTATGACCCCCCATAGAATTGCACGAGACATATTACGAATTATTGAAAATATGATGAATGGAGTATAATATATGATTAAACAATCAATAGGGTATTCAGCAATACCATTTATAGTAACACCACAACAGTTACAAGAGTCAATGCGTAAGAACAATGGCATTGTTATTGTATCCGGTGTTATACAGCGTGCTGATTCATTAAACCAAAATAAGCGCAAATATCCTAAACAAATATTATTGCGTGAAGTAGAAAGGTATAATAGTGATTTTATTAAACAAGGCAATGCCCTAGGTGAGCTTGATCACCCGGACTGCGTTCTTCCTGATACCAAGATACTTACAAAAGATGGTTGGAAATATATTAAAGATATATCAGAAGACGAAATAGTTGCAACACTGAATACCGTTACTAACGAATTAGAATATCAACAAATAGTGCGAAAAATAGAACAGCATTATGCTGGTGAAATGATTGAATTTAAAAATGCAGTTTTTAGTGCATGTGTGACGCCAAATCATAAATTTTATGTTATGCGAGGGGTCGACCGGCAGCGTGGTGAGTTTATTGCAGCAAATGAATTATATAAAACTGACGTAATTAATAAAAAATGCAAATGGCAGGGTACTGACCAATTAGTTATGACATTTCCAGCAACTGGTATTAAAGAATCTTATTCTGTTGATACGGAGGCATTTTGTAATTTTTTGGGTTGGTATATAGCAGAAGGATATATTAGTCAATATAAAGGTAATATGGTGTATATTAGTCAATCTAAAAAAGAAGGCAAAGAACAAATAATTGCAATGTTAGATCAAATGCCATATCACTGGAATTATTATGTTGGTAAAAATGATGAGTGGGTATTTTATATTATTGATAAGGCATTATATGAATATTTAAAACCATTGGGTGGCAGTTATGATAAACATATACCGCAAGAAATCAAAAATCTTTCACCCAAATATTTAAAAATATTATTACGTTCATTAATGTTAGGAGATGGTACTACAAATGGAAATGATTATTATACTGTTTCTCCTCAATTGGCCAGTGATGTTAGTGAGATAATTATTAAATGCGGATTATCAGCATCTATTACTGAGATTGATAGAATTGATAATTATTATGTTATTAAAAATAAAGAAACTGGTGAAATTGAAACAATTAATAATATTTATTGGTACACCAAACCAAAATATGCAATTAAAGAAAATTTTGAAATTGTTGATAAAATAAAAAAGAAAAACGGAAAGATAATGTATATAATAAGAACCAAAGATTCTTCACATTATTTTTTTAATGAAATGGATAAAACCATTATTGATTATGATGGTATGGTATATTGTGTAGAAGTCCCAAACCATACTATATATTTAATGCGCGATGGTAAACAATTTTGGTCTGGCAATTCAAGTATCGTTGAATTAAAAAATGCTTCACACCGCATATTAGAAGTATGGTGGAGTGGTGATGATTTATTAGGTAAGATAGAAATATTGCATGATGTAACACCGGCAGGGCACATATTATATAAATTATTTGAACGTGGCATTAAAGTAGGTATATCATCAAGGGGATTAGGTTCAGTAAAGCCTATTAATGAAGACGGGGCAGTGGAAGTACAAGATGACTTTGAATTAGTTGCTTGGGACTTTGTTTCCAATCCATCTACCCAAGGTGCATATATGACAATGTTGCATGAAGGCATTGACCCAGCAAATATGAACTTACATAAATTTATGAAAATGGAATCTATTATAAACTCAATATTAAGAGGTGAATAATATGAATAAACAAGAGCTAAAGCAACTTATAAAGGAAGAAGTTAGAACAACATTAAATGAATCATTTAATAGAACAGCATATAATTGGGAAATAAATAATACATCTGGTGAGGTTCTTGCTAATTCAATGAAAGAAGCAATACGTTTAGCAGTAAATGATTATCTCGAATATATGGGTGATAATATAGATGATAGCGGTCCAGAATATTTTGAATTACATATAGAATCGATATATTAGGAGAATGTATAGATGACAACAAAAGAAATATTAGATACTCTTAATGGCTGCGAAGTCAATTCATTAGAATTTGAAGGATGCGTTGGTATTAATAATGGTAAGATATATCAAGACGGAGAAATAATTAGAGCAACGCCAAAACAAATTAAAATCTTATGGGACGAATATATAGAGGAAGAAGGTATCCATAGCGAATTTTCTGACTTATTCGGTGAAGATGAGCCACGAGTTAGAGATTTAATTGGTGAAGAAGAAGGCAATTTACAAGAAGGTAAAATGAAAGATTTAAAAACATCTTTATATGACGCATTATATAATGATGTATATGATAATTATAAAGGTGATGCTGAAACATGGTACAATAATGGCAGGCCTGATACTAATAGTGAAGTAGAATCAGTATTAGAAGATATAATGGCAGTTGTTGGTATGGATAACGCCGGAGAACTTTTTAGTGAAGTGGCGGAGCAAGTATATGATGATGTAATAGCATTAAATAATACAGAAGATACACACGACTATATGCAAGATGATTTTGAATCAAGCTTTGAAACAATGGACGAAAGCAAAGATGAAGGAGAAAATCCAATGATAACAGCAGGAGACGAGGTAAAAGTTTATATACCAAGCAATAATAAATATATTACTTGCTATGCTGAAGATAGTGAAACAAAAAATGATTACGGTGAACGCGTGGTTGATGTTAGTTGGATTAAAGAACCAGAAAATGTCTTTACTGTTGTATGGGATGAAGATGCTAACCAATGGCAAGAAATTGAAGAACGCGAAATTAAATTTAAAGAAAATAAAGGGGATAATAAAATGAATAAAAATACAAAATTAACTGAAGCTTTAGACTTTACCAATGGCGGATATGCTAAGTCATTATTTCGTTCCAATACAAAAGAATATGATGAATTAAATACAATGGACGACGCAGACTACCAAGAATTTATTGGTATAATGTCTGAAAAAGGCATTACGGTTAAATATGATAAGGTTCATGATGAATTTATCATAACTGATCCCCAAGGAGAAGGCAAATTCTTTGGCACTCCAAAGACCCCAAAAGAAATGGGTGTTAGGGGCAAAAATATGTATGACCCAATGCCAAAGAGGCTTATACCAAGAAGGCTTAAAAAGCTTGGTGAAAACGAAGAATATGATGACACAAAATATGTTGATTTAAAACCATTTACAAACGAGGTACTGAGTATGAAAAATTTAAGATTAACAGAAGAATATGCTGGAACAATGCAACCTTCTATTAACATGAAAGCATTAGAAACAATGGGCATTAGCACTACTCCAAGAAAATATGGTAGTGTTGCATTAACTGAAAAGCAAGAAGACTTAAATGAGGCTATTGAAAAGGTTAATAGTGCTATTCAAATATTAGCAAAATACAAAGAACAGCAAAAATTGAATGAATATTTGATTAAGCTTAAAAATGTATTAATCACTGAAAGCAAAAAATAATTTTAACATAGGGGATACTATGGAAAATAGCAATAGATTATTGAGGAAAGTCCTTAAAGAAGGCCTTGAAGATGAATTTTTAACAAGCGATAGAAAGAAGGAATTCATTGAGGATGTATATAATTACTCTAATATGGGTGATGTTATATACCGCGGTGATGAACTAAAAAAAATTGCTGCTAAAATTAAATTACTTACCCAATTAGCGGAACCAGTAGTTTTAGCATCTGTTGATGAATGGTTTGATATGCAATCTGTTAAGAAAGATATGAAGATCATCCGTGAACAAGGCATTATGCTTGAAAAAACAGCAAAAGAAGTAGCAGTCTTACAATACAGATTAGAATCTGCTTTTGATGATATTGGCGTAAAGCTTAATAAATATTTTGATATGGCAGACAACGTAGCAACTGGCGAGGAAGAAGAACCTGAAACGACAGAAGAAATACCGGAAGAACCAGTTGAAACGCCTGAAAAATAAGGAGTAATTATGAAAATACTTGAATTACGCAAATTAATTAAAGAGGAAGTTGAAAAATCACTTACTGATTTTAATGCATTACCAAAGAAATTTGAAGATGTTGAAATTGGCAAAGAATTTGGTGTATTTGATACAGATTGCGGTGGCATTGTAAAATGGAAAAAAATATCTGAAACAGAAGCAAAACTTGTGTCAAAGCAGGAAAAAGAAAGCGATATTAAAAAAGGCGATGAAGCAAATTTCTCAAAGACTACAACTGTGCAAGTAAAAGAATCAAAAAAATAAATTTAAAATTAAAACAATGGATTTACAACCAAAGAAAGGAAAAGTAAGCTATTTTGGCAACAATGTAAAAGTAATTAATGGTAACATTGATGAAGCATTACGCAGATTAAAAGGAGCAGTAAAAGATTCTGGTGTTATGTTTGAATTAAAGCAACGGCAAGAGTTCTTACCGCCATCTGCCATAAAAAGAGAAGTTAAACAAAAGGCTATTAGAAAGCAACAATTAATTAGTTTACGCGAAAAAGAAGACAGATTAATATAATTATTTCGAATATTTTTCGATTTTTCTACAATAGAGCATACTTATTTATAGATAGCAGTCAACTGCTGTCTATTTATATTTAATATCCTATGATAAATATAGGGTTCGTGCACAAAATAAACATATTATAGCTTAAAATAGTTATAGAGCACAAACAGGAGATATACAAAATGGAATTTTCCAAAGATTTTATTAAAGAAGCTGTAGCAGATTCAAAAGCATTACGCGAAACTGCATTGATAAATGCAAGAAAACAACTTGCTGAAGCATTTGAACCCAAAATAAGAGCAGCAATTTCAGACCAAATTGGTAAAGAAGTCGACGAAATGCCGATTGATCCAATTGACGCTGAGTTTGAAGGAATACAAGATTTAGCAACAGATATGCCGGTAGACACAGAAGGCTTGCCAGTAGGTGAACAACCAGAAGAAATGGAACAAGAAAGCCTTGGCATTAGTGACGAAGACGTAGATATGCTATTAAAAGAACTTGAAGGTGACGAAGAAGAAATGCCGAAAGACGCCGAACCAGAAGCAGAATTAGCAGCACCGGAAGATTCACCAATTTCTGCCGATGATTTAGCAGGCGACGAATTTGGCGGAGACCAAGAAATTGATTTAGATAATCAGCAACTTGATGTAAATGTAGATGATGCAACTGCACCAGAAGCAGACGAAGTAGATGATTTTGATTTTGAAATTGAAATGGACGACGAAGGTGGCGAAACACAAGAAATTACAGTAGAGCCAGGTGAAACCGTAACATTAAAAATTAATGCTGTGCCTGAAGGTGAGGAAGCACCAGAAAATGATATTGATATGGGCGATGACGAAGAAGTTATTACATTAGATGACGAAGAACCCGTTAAAGAAGAAGGCGTGCAAACATTTAGTGATGACGACGAAATCATTTCATTAGAAGAATTAGCTAATGACTTAGCATCTAATGAACAAGAAGACCAAAAATATAAACTTGAACTTGAAGAAGCTAATAAAAATTTAGCTGACGCATATAACGTAATCGAAGAATTGCGTGCAAAAATAAACGAAGTGGCATTGTTAAATGCAAAACTATTATTTACGAATAAACTGTTCAAATACGGTTTAAACGAACAACAAATGGTTCGTATTGTTAACTCATTTAATAAAGCAGAATCACTACGAGAGTGTAAATTAATTTATAATACACTCAATGAGTCTCTTAAGAATAAGCAAGTTCTTAAAGAGAAGAAAGAAACCACCTTGTTAGAACGTGCAGGTGTGCAATCAGCTGCAAGGCCAACAAGAACAACTAATGAAAGAACACTATTGAAAGAAACTGCTGAAACGCAAGATGATATTCAATACATACTTCCGCCAGAAGTTGTAGACAAATTACAAAGATTAGCAAAAATAAAGCAATAATTTTAAAGGAGAAAAAAATGGCTGAAAATTTAATGAACGTTTTCGCAAATGACGCAAAGGCAGCCTATCGTAATCAACATGAACAATCCAAGAAACTCATTAAGAAATGGGAACGCACTGGTTTGTTAGAAGGTATCAAACATGAATACGATAGATCGACTATGGCAGTCTTGCTTGAAAACCAAGCTCGCCAGTTAGTGACAGAAGTATCACGTACTGGTACTGCACAATACTCAGAAGAATGGAGTGGCGTAGCCCTTCCATTAGTTCGACGTGTATTTGCAGAAATCGCTGCAAAAGAATTCGTTTCTGTGCAGGCAATGACACTTCCAAGTGGACTTGTATTCTACTTAGACTTCAAGTATGGTAGCGGCGTAAGTGGGTTTACTACATCAGAAGGTACCAGCGACCAATGGGGCTGGCAAGAAAATTCTGTATATGGTAAAACTTCAGTAGCAGGTGAACCTTCAGGTGGTCTTTATGGTGCAGGCAAATTTGGATATTCTATTAACCAATTTACTACTCATTCTGCAATTGTATCAACCGGCTCAGCAGCTTGGTCAGATGTAAACTACGATCCTACATTGTCAGCATCAATTGGACAATATAAGAAAGTTGTTATTGATATGGCAACTGCAAACATGGACCCGGAAGGCGTTCGTGCTTTTGCATTGATCGATGGTGCCGGTACTGCTATGAACTTACCTACATATACTGCACCAGTATATGCAAGCAGCGCATGGTCACGAATCCAAATGATTGTAACTAATTCAATTGAAATGGCTCCGTCAACTAATACGGCATCCATTGAATATAACAAACAACCAGGCGCATATAGCCGTGGTGATTTTGAAGCAACCGGTGACCCTTCATGGGGTAACGGAACAGGTGTGGAACAATATGATCCATCAGCTGGTAGTGTTGGTACTAATGCACTTCAAATTCCTGAATTAAATGTATCCTTACGTTCAGTTCCTATTGTTGCTAAAACAAGAAAATTGAAAACCGTATGGACACCAGAATTTGCTCAGGACTTAAATGCATATCACTCAATTGATGCTGAAGCCGAATTAACTTCATTGTTAAGTGAGTATATGACCTTAGAAATTGACTTGGAAATCCTTGACATGCTTATCGAAAATGCTATTACAGTAGATTACTGGAATGCACAACCAGGTAAGATAATTGGAGCTACTCAAACTAATGGAGAATCAGATTGGCAAGCACAAGGTTTTGGCAGCACTTCAATGTTCTACACTCAACCAACATGGTTCCAAACTTTAGGCATTAAATTGCAGAAAGTTTCTAATTTAATCCACAAGAAAACCTTACGCGGTGGTGCAAACTTTATCGTATTAGGTCCTACTGTAGCAACTATTATCGAATCGATCCCTGGCTTCGCTGGAGATACTGACGGTAATCAGGTGAAATTTGAAGCTGGTATCCAACGTATTGGTAGTCTTTCAAAGAGATATACGGTTTACAAAAACCCATATATGAAAGAAGATACAATCCTTATGGGATTCCGCGGTACTCAGTTCTTAGAAACTGGTGCTGTTTTCGCTCCATATATTCCATTGATTATGACGCCATTGATCTACGATCCAGTGAACTTTACACCTAGAAAAGGCGTAATGACGCGTTATGCAAAGAAAGTCGTTCGCCCCGAATTTTATGGTAAAATTTTTGTAGGTGGAACAAACTATATTTAATATTTTTTATATACTATTAAGCTTAAATGCGGTAAGAAAGAGGATCAATTTGATCCTCTTTTTTTATAAATTATTTTTCGAAAAAACTTATTCTTTTAGAATTTTATACTATATATATAAGAAAAGAATAGTATGAAAAGCAAAAAAACAGTAATATGTGTGATATGTAATAATGAATATAATGCTAGAGGGTTTCATAATCATATAACCCAGCATCATCATATGTCATTGGATGAATATAAAAAATTAGATTATAATCATCCGTTTAAAGATGGTCACGAACCAGCGTATCATCGAAAAAAAGAAAAAAGAAAATGTTTAATATGCGGAGCAATATTGGAATCCGAATCATTGTTATCTTATCATATTAGACTATTGCATCACATGGACAAATTAAGTTATATTATTAAATATGAATTAAATGGAATAATCCCAGTATGTAAATGTGGGTGTGGTAAAAATGTTAAAATTTTAAAGCAACCACCGTATAAGCGTGATTATATCATTGGGCACAATGATAATCCGATGATTGGGCGAAAGCATACAAAAAAATCAAAGAATATGATGAGTAAGAGCGCAAAAAATCGAATCAATCAAGATAAAACTAATGGAATTATTACTTCTTGGCATTCACCAACTGCTATAAAGAAACGAAGTATGGCATATTCAGCATATTGGTTATCAAAAAAATTAGATATGTATAATGTAACGTTACTGTGCAGCCACCAAGATTATATTGATAATAAGATTAAATTTAAATGCAATGTGTGTGGTAGGATCCAAGAACAAAATCATAAATCATATTTATTATGCGATAAATGTTATCCAAGAGTTAGATCTGCAGCCCAAACAGAAGTTGCAGAATTTATTGAATCATTAGGAATTAATGTAGTATTGAATACCAAAAGTGTAATTAAAAATAAAGAATTGGATATATATTTGCCTGATTATAAATTAGCTATAGAATATGATGGTTTATATTGGCATAGTTTAATTGCCGATAATAAATATCATATAAATAAATCTAAGGAATGCGAGCAAATTGGAATTCAATTAATTCATATTTTTGAGGATGAGTGGATTTTTAAGCAAGAAATAGTAAAATCAAGATTATTGCATATTGTTAATAAAACACATAATAAAATATATGCAAGAAAGTGTAAAATTGTAAAGTTAACCAAAAAAGAAAAAGATGAATTTTTAGAATTAAATCATATACAAGGAAAAGATATATCCTCTATTTATTATGGATTAATGTACGATGATAGTATTGTTTCATTGATGACATTTTCTAAGCCAAGAATAATATCAAAAACAAAAGAATTAATTAATACATTTGAATTAGTAAGATATGCTAGCCATATGAATTATAATATTGTTGGCGGGGCAAGTAAGTTACTAAATAAATTTATTATCGAGAACAAGCCCAGTAAAATAATATCTTATGCCGATAGAAGATGGACAACCACGATCAAAGAAACGGTGTACGATAAATTAGGATTTATTAAAGTTAAAGAAACCGTACCAGATTATTGGTACATTAAATCCCAGCGCCGACTGCATAGATTTAATTTTGCTAAACATCGATTAGTTAAAATGGGTTATGACAAAAATAAAACGGAATCACAAATTATGAAAGAAATTGGATATGGAAAAATATATGATTGCGGCAGTTTAAAATATGAAATGAAATTTGATTAGTTTATAGTATATTTTATTTTATATCTATATTTATATAAGCACAAATCTAATATGGTAAACTATGAACCGTGATAATTTAAATATAGTAAAAAAAGGCATTAGACGCATTATTTGTGAAGTATTAGATGAAACATTGAATACTATACAAAAAGTGGGGTGGTCTTATGATGGTGAAGCACAGTTCACAGCCAGCAATGGTAAAGAATATAATATTCAAATATATCCACTCCATTTGATAGTTGTGAATTCGAGGGCGAAGAAATTATTAAATATTGGAAAGAAGCTACTGGGGGATGATTTATGGTTAAAGTTTTATGCATTTGGATATATTATTGGGTTTGCTGATGAATATGAACGAGATACCATATTAGGCACTGGTAATGCTGCAGAAATTTTTAGTATTGTTGGTCATGCTGTTATAGATAGAATAAAGGAGAAAGATATTGAATATATTTGCTTCGATGCAAAAGAACCAAGTAGAAAAAGATTATATGCAAGGCTTGCCCAATTATTAGCAAAAGAATTAAATTATAATTTAGTAATATCCCCAGATGGTGGTATATTTTATTTATATACAAAGGAGTTAGCATGAAACTGAAAGAATTACGGCAATTAATTAGAGAATGCATTAATGAAGAATTGCAATCGAATACTAAATTTGAAATCATATTTCGTAGTGATATTGATGATGATGTAGTAGTGCAAGAAAAGTTTAATTCTAAGCAGGAAGCAATGGATTGGGCGGATAGTTGTGAATATAATTATGACGATATTGTATTAGATGATGGTGGTAATGATATATGGAAAACATTTTATAGATATTACAACCCAGAAGATGGTGAGAATCATTATACTGGCTATGAAGTACGCCCAGTGATGCCAATAAAAGAAGAAACAAATAAATTTGAAATGGTGCAATATAAAAATAAAAAATATTATGCAAATGCAAATGATATTAATGATAGCACTATTAGTAAATTATTTTTATATGTTGACTCACAATTGAATAATGTTGTTAAAATTAATGGTAAATCATTAATGGTTAGCAAGTCTGAATTAGCTGATAAATTAAAAGAAGAAATAAATAATAATGTATTTTATAATCGGGGTGATGTTATAAGATTAAATGCAGATGCAGAAGTATCATTGAGCTATAAAGAAGGCTCGCCGCCAAAGACTTTAATAAAAAATGCATTGTGGGTGGTAGACGATTATGAGCTAGATGAATTTAGTGATATTGGAGGACAAATTTTAAATCTATCGACATTTGAGCCTGTGGGGGGTTATAATGCCGGTTCTTTTTGTTGTTTTGTGCACAGCGACGATGTTAAAGAAAAATCAAAAGCATACCGAATGAAAGATAATATTAAAGAAGAATATATAGCAAATTTTAATGAAGAAGTGCCAGTTGAAGTAGTATTGGATAAATCAAATCATGCAGGAGAGCGTCAATATAGGCACGGGGAAGAAAATATTATATCAGATGAAGAAATAGTAGAACATATTAAAAGGGCATCTAAAAAAATATTGCGTGCAATGATATTAAATAGTATCAATATTGGTGACTCAATGTTAGTGCGAGACCAGCAAAAGGATTTAAATGTAGTTTGCATGTCCGCAAGAAGTGGTGCGGGTGTTAAGATAATTATTATAACAGTAATGCGTAAGCATGGTTTCTTTGCAAAACCAGGAACTAAAATAGTTGATATTTAATAAGGAGACACAATGAACAAAACAGAATTAAAGCAATTAATTAAAGAGGAAATTAAAGTTGTATTAAAAGAATCTAATTATACTGAAATGTTTAGAGAATTATTGAATGATATACGAGACGATATTGCAAATAATGTATCTATTCATGACGTACCATATGCGTTAGGCGATACCTGGGACGTAGAAATAGATCCAATATCGATATCGGCCGCTGTTGACGCAGTATTTAAAACATTGCATAATTATGATTTATTATAAGGGACCACAATGAATAAGCAAGAATTAAAGCAATTAATTAAAGAAGAATTATCAAAATATGTTGGTGGTTTGTTTCAATCCAAGGAAGGAGATTATATATCAATAGGAATTGAAGGCAGCAGATACAGGCATTTTGGTAAAGTTGTTAAGATACTTGATGATAAAAAAGTTAAAGACGATAATGGCAATATATTCTATCCGGTCGGAAGATTATACAGAGGCGGCAGCACTATATTTCAAAAACAATATAATAATAAAAATGTTGTATCAGCAAAGATTATAACACAACAGGAATTTGATAATCAGCATAAGCAAATTAAAGTTAATTTTATAAGACAGTTTGATTATAATAGAGTAGATATTGCAACAATAGAGGCTATGATAGATTTGCTCCCTGTTAAACAAGCAAGCACATTAAATACATCAAGATTTAAAGACAAATAACATGAAAAAATTACTTTTATTTTTAGTAGGATTATTTATAGTCATATTATCAACGTCATGTCATATTCAACGTGATCTAACAGACGTTCAACCAAGAGTTAATATAGACTATAACTTGTATTCGAACGTCGATCTAATCGACCCGTATTACATTTCCTATGAAAGCAGATTACGCCATTTCCATTCTTCCTATTATTTTGGGCTATATTATGGGTATTGGTACAATCCTTATTTAGATTATACTTATTACTATTATACTCCATATAATTGGTATTATTATAACTATCCTTATTATTGGCAATACCAACAACATTATTACCATAATTGGCAACATAATTGGAATAATAATACTAATATTTATTATGGTCCGCGAAAGCCAAGAACAAATAATAACGGAACACCAAATAGCCAACCAAGAAAGCCAAGAGTAGTACAAAAAGAAGATAACCGGGCATATTGGCAGAAAAAGCAGCCAACCGTTACGATACATATGAAGCAAGATGTAAGACAAACACCTAAACAGAATATTAGGCAGCAAGAACCACGAAAGCGGGTTCAGCAACCCAAACCCAATATAATACCTAATAAAAGTCAATCAAAGCCTATATATAATAAAACCCCACGGAGACGATAATATGAAAAAAATTATAAAAGAAGTCAATAACGAGCAAACCAATGAGGCTCTTGAACTTATAAAAAATTCAAAATTATGCACTGAGTATGGGTGCAATGCGGAAGCAGTTGAAAAAGAAGTCAAAAAGCATGGAGAACCAATTAAACTTAATGTGATACAAGTTTCTGGCATGAAAGATGAAGGCAATGATCCAGATCCTTGCTTTGACTTTGTAAAAGAATTATTGGAAAAGAATGGTTTTGAAATTAGGGCAAGCCAGTGGCGCAATATTTATAGGGAAGATGTTCCTTGGAGATGCCTTATGTTAGTTGATAAATCACCAGTCACCGAAGAAAAGCAAATGATAACTGAAAGAGAATGGGGATTAACAATTGATTTATCTGATGTGTGGCCTCAAGAAGATGAATTTGTTTTTGAAGAAGTGCGAGACGCCATTGTTAATAAGTTAGAACAATGTGAGGATGATGTATTAGCATTTTCAGAAGATATTGTTATGGAATACGAAGATTTAATTAGCCAATTAAAATATGCAGAAGACGAAGATGAGTTTGATTATACATTGGAAGAGCTATATAATTGGGCCGATGATAATAATGTATTTATTGAAAAATTTGGAGGTTAATAGTGATAGAACTAAATCCATATACAGGATTGCCAGTTTATAGTTATCAAAAATTTCAAGTTTTTGAATCGAGCTTATACCCTGTGCCATATGACGCGTATGAAGTAGCAGCAAGAAATGATGCTGGAATGCCGACACAAACTATATATTATACTATAAACCCATTATATTCAGGGAGTTTTGATGCAATTACTGGTAGTATGAGTACATACTCGGCAAGTGCGTCCATATTTACGAAGGTATTTACACAATATATGACAACAAGTGGTTCATCCATACAAACTATTCATGTATTAAGAAATGTTTAATAGGAAGTAACAATGGCATATGCACAATATGAACAAATAGATATATGGAAAGATAGTCCGCAAGTAATAACTGCTACTAATGGATTAACTCCGTGGGGTTATTACGATGATGACAGTGCATTTCAAATAGATGCATATAATTTTTCCAAATTTGCTGCTAGGTGGCTCGGATATCCTATTATTGATATTGAATTGCAAGATATAAATTTTTATACTGCATTTGAAGACGCAGTAAATGAATATGCCAACCAAGTTAACCAATTTAATATTAAAAGTTATTTATTTTCATTGCAAGGATTGCCAACTGCGTCAATACAAGATGGCAATTTAACGCATAAACATATTGCTTCCAATTTAACAAATACAATGTTGATATCTAGCCAATATGGTACAGAAGTTGGATTGGGCCCAAATGCTAAATGGTATGCGGGTGAAATTAATATAGTTATGGGTGAACAAGATTATGACTTGACTCCCATTATGGAAGCAGCGGGTGGTGAAGGATTTACATATGAAGTTCGTAGAGTATTCCATGAAGCACCACCAGCAATTGTTCGTTATTTTGACCCGTATGTTGGTACTGCATTAGCAAATGCAAATTTAATGGAATCATTTGGTTGGGGTGGTATGTCCCCTGCTATTAACTTTATGATGATGCCACTATATGGTGATATATTAAGAATTCAAGCAATTGAAATGAATGACCAAGTTAGAAAATCTGCATATTCATTTGATATTAAAAATAATGTTTTAAAAGTATTTCCCGTTCCAAGTCGCGATTATACTACATATTTTCAATTTGTAAAAGTTGAAGAAAAGATGAATCCGTTCATGCTTGGCAGGAAAGAATTTAATAGCTATTATGGCAAAAACATGCCGACGGGCAATGGATTAATAGCTGACTTTTCAAATATACCGTATATGGCAATGTCATATGGTCAAATAAATTATCCAGGTAAACAATGGATTAGGCAGTATGCGTTAGGCAGTTCTAAAGAAATGTTAGGTATGGTTCGTTCTAAATACGCACAAATACCGGGGCCTAATGAAAATGTTACATTAGATGGTGATACACAGAGAAGTGAAGGTGCAGCAATGAAAGCAGACTTAATTACAAAATTAAGAGAAATGCTTGAAGCAACAACACAAACAGAGCAATTAAAACGCGAGCAAGAAAAAGCTACCGCAATGGTAGAAATACTAAATAAAATTCCACTCCCGATTATAGTGGCATAAAACGCAGGAGGCACCATGGATAAGTTGCAAGAATATGAACAAAAAAAAGACCAATTAGAAGATAAATTTGAACTTTTATCTAAAGAATATAATGCATTAAGGCACGCGGATGATTATAGGGGATTTGGCTGGGAATTTGATGTCAAACTCCATAATGTAGTAATGCCGCATGATTTAAGGGAATTATTTAAATTATATCCAGATTTAGAAAATGAATCAATAGATATATTTGAAGATTTTATTGCAATTAAAGCAGATGATTTAGTATCAGATTTACAGAGAACATTTAATTGGATTGGTGAAGGATTTCAAGTAGGTAGAGGTAGCGGATGGCTTGTATTAATTGATAGAGATTATGAAAATTATGAATATAATATGAGCGAAATTGTGAATAACATATATTATAATGACTTTGAAGAAGCAGATAACGCGTTTTTAGATTGCTATTCATATGTTAACGATAGAGCAGCCGAACTTAAAACCATTAAATCATATATTCACGAATATATTGGCAATCTTGGTGACTGGTTTTATGGTTATCTTAAAGAAAAAGGCATAATAAAAGATTATACAGGAGAATAATATGAAATTGGCTGAATTGAAACAATTGATTAAAGAATGCATTAATGAAGAAATAATTGCAGAGGGGGCAAGAATTAGATGGCGAAATTTACGAGTTGGTGATTATTTAATATGCATTAAAAATAAATTTGATGCTAAATTAGAGGTAGGGAAAAAATATAAAATTATAAGTGTGTCTGAAAAAATGCATAGAATTTCAATTGAAATAGATGATAATCATATACCACACGGAATCACTGTTCCATCACCATATTTAACTCAATTTAGATTAATAAAAGATTATATAGGAGAATAATATGAACAAATTAGAATTAAAACAATTAATTAAAGAAGAAGTTAGAATTGCATTGCAAGAAGATTCAAACGAAGAAAGATTGGCAAAATTGAAGCAATCTGACCCAAAAATATTTCAAATAATAGACGCAGTAAGGGCAGCCGATAAAATACCAGAATCAGAAATTGATTATATTGGTGAGCGTGATTATATAGCATATAATGCCGTGCTAAATATTGTTAGGGTTAAAAGAATTGAAACGCCATATGACGATTAATTATTAAATAAAATAGTAGGATTATATGCCCTTATTTGGCGGTAAAAGAGATATAAGTTTATTTAGATTCATTAACAGGGAGTTAATTAATAAGATAGTTGACACGGCAGTTGATGTATATAAGATAAGTTTATCTTCAACCAAGGCAAATTTATATGGAGAATCAACTAATAAAATTTATAAAGTAGCATTACGTTTACATTGTTTAGTACATGACTTAAGAGAGCAAGAAATGAGCTATGAGGAATATGGCGTCACTGTAAACCAAAACGTTAATTTTACATTCTTAAGAGATGAATTAATGGATAAACAATTAGTAATGGAGGCAGGAGATATAATTCAATGGAATGAAAAATATTGGGAAGTAGATACAGTAGTTGAAAATAAATTGTTTATAGGCAAAAATCCAGATACAAATAAAGATTATGATGGCACGCATGGTTGGGATGTGGGTATAACGTGCAATACACATATGACAAGAAGAACAAAACTTAATATTGAACGTGCCAGAGCAGGCAATAATTAGGAGTATAATATGAAATTAAAAGAATTAAGGCAATTAATAAGAGAATCTATTCAAGAAGTATTACTTGAAAGCTACGGTGACGGACTTAAACAGTTTGAAACAGATAATTATCATTTTAATAATCGAAATTCTTTTGATATTGCTGTTAAAAATATCAATAAATATTATAAAGATATAGATGTTGGTCATTTTGATATGATTATTTCCCTTCCAAAAGGCAGTAAAATAGTTGATAAATTTGGTGTATCTGCTGATAGTTATAAACTAATTGATGAGGTGGTTCAAGAAATATTGATGGCATCTCCTATGGAAAGCAAGCATTTTTATGATTCTCACCGAGATATCATATTACAAGATATAGAGCAATGGGCAAGTGAAAGCATGACACTAACAGATGTAGCATTGGAGTTAGGATGGGACGAAGAGTCCGCAGCAAATAATTCTGATAGTACATTATATGGTGATTATGCAATACATATTGCAGGTAATTACGATAAATATATTGGTAATCTAGAAGAGATTGAAGGAATGATAGATTTAAGAAATGATGTTAATGAAGAAGTATATAAAACAGGCGTAGATTCATCCAAATTTACTACTGCCGAAATAAAAGTAAAAATTAAACAGTTAGAAGATGATATAGAAGCATCAAAGAAAAGAAATGGGTCGGATGAATTCGTTCAAAGCAGGACTAAAATACTTAATAAATTTAAAGATGCATTAAATAAGACTAATGAATCAGTAGCAAGACCAAAAAGGAAATTTTTACGCGAATCTATTGATTTTACCCAATTACAAAAAGGGCAACGATTTATCTTTACACATAAATATTCAGGCAAACAGCTTACTTTAGCCTATAAAGACGATGAAATATATAGCGGACAAAAACTATATAATTTTAAAGATGTTGATACAAAACGTGAATATACAGATACAAAATATGGATTTAATGAAAAATATGATATAGATAAATTGCCGGATGCAGAAACTACAAGAAAAGGCGGAGGACCGAAAGGGCCAACTGGCGCAAGAGGACCACGCAAATATTATACTAATTTAAGTGATAAGTATGCTAATAGATTAATTAAAGACTTTGTGCAACCATGGAAGTGGGAATTAGAACAATGGGGTGCAGAAGGTAGTGCTGATGCATTAAATGGTGGATTACCATATTCTAAAAAGCACTATTTAGATTCAATTAGGGGATTTTTTCAAGATAACGGCGGAAAGAGGGAAGATAGTATTTATATATGGATGAAAGCATCAGGAATCGAAAACCCAGTGCAATATTTATTTGATGAAATGAGTTCAAGTTAATAGGAGAGTATATGACAAAGCAAGAATTAAAACAATTGATTAAAGAAGAGCTTAAAATTGCTTTAAAAGAAAGCAAAATTGATTATCAAATATATCACGGATCATATTCTTCTGCAATACAAACTGCAATAGAATATGCTAAAAAACGAGGGTATGATGTAGACGAAGATGATATATGGAATAGAATATCTGTTGGGCCTGCGAAACCGCAGGATGGTAAAACAAATAGATTTAGTATTTCATTGATAAAAGATGGCAAAGAACAAAAGAAAACATTAAATATACAAATATATGGTATGGGTAATAAATATGAATTAAATTGCTATATTAGCTAATGTCAAGAAGACTTAAAAATAAAACACCTGCAGCTGCCACACAAGAAGAAATTTTTACTGGCATTCAAACACTTGAAACAGAGGATAGGGCAACCCATATTCGAGAAGATGCAACAATAAAGCAAACACCTGATTTCACTGTTACTTTGCTTGATATAGATGAGGCAATTGAATATTATTTTAAAAATATAATCATACCAAAAGTAGAAGATAATGGCAGTATAATAGATGTACCAATAGTATATGGCACACCAGAAAAGTGGAAAGCAATGCAAAAAGATGGTTATTACCATGACCAGCAAGGTAAAGCATTAATACCATTAATAATGTATCGTAGAAGCTCTATGCGGAAAAATAGAACTTTAACAAGAAGCCAAGACGCAAATAATCCAAGGTTACATTATTATTATGGTGCTATATATTCACCAAAAGATAGGTATGATAAATTTTCATTACTCAATGGCAGCCACCCACCTAAACAGCATAAAAAGGTAGTTGTGCCAGACTACGTGACCCTAGCATATGACTGTATAATTTGGACTGACTATGTAGAACATATGAACAAAATACAAGAGGCAATTGAATATGCTGAAAGTTCATATTGGGGAGATAAAGAACGGTACCAATTTTTATGCACTATTACTGACTTTGCACAAGATTCATCGAGCAATGCAGGTGAAGATAGAACTATAAAATCTACGTTTACGATTAATTTACTTGGATATTTAGTACCAGACGCATTACAAAAAGAACTTACAAAACATTCCGGCTTAGATTTTTCTCTTTCAAAAATCATTTTTTCTGAAAATTTAAAATAGCTATAAGCTGAGGGTTTCGAAATAACAAAATAACAATTTAACAGGAGGTTACAAATGGAAAACAATGAAATTAAGTTCTCAACAGAAGAACTCGAAAAAATCAAACAATTACAAACACGGTCAGCAGAACTAACATACCAGTTAGGCCAAGCGGTCGCCCAATTAGAATTTGTAAATAAACAAATAGACCAGCTAATTATTACTAAAGAACAAACAATTACTAATTTATTTGACTTACAAAAAGAAAGTGAAGAGTTCACAAAAACGCTTCAATCTAAATATGGAGATGGTCAATTAAATTTGGAAACCGGCACATTTAGAAAGTTCTCGACATAAATATTTAGCTAAAATTCATTCTTGATTAAGTTTGCACTATATATTGGTAGCAAACTTTTTCTATGATGGCATGCATCATAAATAATAAATGTTAATATTAACAAACAAGGAGAAATAAATGGAAAAATTAATGTCGGCAGGCGTATTTACAAATGAATACGACCAAACCTACCTCCCTACTGGTATCAGCAATATTGGAGCTGCTGTCGTAGGGCCTACGCCAAAAGGACGATCTTTTGTACCAACAAAAGTTACGTCAATGGTAGAGTACGAAACATTATATGGCAAGTCTGATGGAAATTCATATGTGCCTTATACTGTTGAAAATTATGTAGCAGCAGGCGGCTCAATTACGGTACAGAAAGTATCATTGGATGCTGGATATCAAGTGGCAAGTCCAGGTGTATTTTTAATCCAATCAGCAAGTATAACTTATGGTGTAATGCATCCAACCCAAAATACACCGACTGCTATGCCTACCACTGAAGCGACATTTACACCTATTTTAATAGATAGTGCAAGTGTTATTATAACTACAACTGGCAGTGGAATTGCATTAACAGGATATACTGCATCAGTAAATCCAGCAAAATCAAACTATATTGGTAAATTATTTGGTTCTAACCCAAAAGAGGGAACTGCAAACCCAAAATACATATATAATTATATGTTATTTACTGACGCATTGACTGCACTTAATTCCTCGAGTTATAACAGTGCGAGTGTCGGATTATTTGGTTCTGGTTCTGTAACTCTTAATTTGATGTCGTCAAGTAATACAGTTACCCCAACACAAGCATGGAGAAGCGCACATACACCATGGGTTACATCACAGTATACTAATGGAACCAGTACTGAAAATTTATTTAGAGTATGGCATTTAGGTGATGGTACTGCAACTAACAACGACATTAAAGTTTCTGTTGAAGATATTAAATTTGGTGGTGAAGTAGCAGGAACTGATTATGGGCAATTTATTATAATTGTACGTGATATCACTGACACTGACAAACAGCAAAAAGTACTTGAACAATTTATTGTTAATTTAGACCCAACATCAGAACGCTATATTGCTAAAGTGATTGGTGATAAATATCCGTCAATTCAGACCATACAAACATCACAGGGACAAGTAACCAAAATTACTTTTACTGGTGACTATGATAATAAATCTAAGTATATTAGAGTTGAAGTTACAACTAATGTGAAAAATGCACAGATTGACCCAACATTGGTTCCGTTTGGTCACGCTGCATATGTACAACCGATATCGGGTAGTATTACATTACCAATAATGCCATTGATTACAACCCAATCATATAATAGTCTTTATACACCGTTAGTTCATTTTGGTGCAGACTATACGACTGTTGATGCATATAACTATTTTAAACCATTACCACTTGGTGCTGGTGTAGGTAGTAATGCTGCATTTAGTTTATACCAATGTTTAGTACATGCGTCAGCTCCCTATACAACCTATGCTGGTATGAATATTGGTGCTATTGCAACTGGTTCTTATGGATTTACTTCAATACCAGCTACTTGCCGTAAATTTACATTAGGTTTACAAGATGGTTTTGATGGCATGAACCCAGCACAACCAAGAAACATGGACACTGCTATCACTTTGGCAAATATGAATGGTCTTGATTTAACATCAATTACATCAACTGGTGCAGCGGCATATACAAGAGCAATTGATATTTTAGCAAATGCAGACGATTACGATATTAATTTATTAGTAACTCCAGGTGTTGTTGATAATATAAGTGGTACGACAACTTCAAACGGCCATACTGCAGTAGTAAACTATGCTGTACAAATGGCAGAAGCACGTGAAGACTTAATGTACATATTTGACCCATGCGGATTTAGTGGTGACTTAACAACAGTTGCTCCATCAGCAGCACAATATGATACAAATTATGCAGCAGCATATTATCCTTGGATAAAAATTTATGACAGAAACTTAACAAAATATGTTTGGGTTCCAGCAACTACATTAGTAGCAGGAGCAATTGCATATAATGATAAGGTTGGTTATGAATGGTATGCACCTGCAGGTTTAAATCGTGGTGGTTTAACAAGCGCAGTAGATGTTAATTACAGACTTTCAAAGAAAGAACGTGATGACATTTATGAAGCACGCGTTAACCCTATTGCATCATTTAAAGAAGGTATTGTTATTTGGGGACAAAAAACATTACAATCTAAACAAAGTGCGCTTGATAGAGTTAATGTTCGTAGGTTATTAATTGCAGCCAAGAAATATATTGCTTCGGCAACTAAATATTTGGTTTTCGAACCGAATGTAAGCGCTACGCGCAACAAATTCTTAGCTCTTGCTAATCCATACTTTGATTCAATCCAACAGAGAAATGGACTTTATGCATTTAAAGTAAAAATGGATGAAGAAAATAACACTAATGAAATGATTGACAGATTAATATTATTTGGTCAAATCTGGCTACAGCCTACTAAAGCTGCAGAATATATCATATTGGATTTTAATATCACACCTTCTGGGGCAGTTTTCAGTTAATAAATAATTATTTTAATGCTTATTTAGCAATATTAGGAGGGAATAAAGAAATTTATTCCCTCTTTTTTTGATTATTTAATTATTGTGCCATATTTATTACTATAAACTAAATTTAGGGGAATAATATGGAAAGTTTAAAATGTAAATATTGCGGAAAAGAATTAAAAAAAGGATTAAAATCATTTTGTAACCGTGAATGTTCAAGCAAATTTCAAAATAAGCAAGTAACAAAAATTTGTTTAGAATGCGGAAAAGAATTTGTAGTTGGATTAAATAGAGCAAATGCTGCTAAATATTGTTCATATGAATGTAAAGGCAAAGCAAAAATAAAAGAAACGCATGAAATTAGAATATGTAAAGTATGTGGCAAAGAATTTAATGAATATAAAAATAAAAAAAGAGAGATATGTAGTGACAATTGCAGGAAAGAATGGAATGCAAAATCAGAAAATAAAATTGCTAGGTTGGCAGCTACTGAGCAAGGTATTATTAAGAAATACGGAGTTAAAAGAGTTACAATGTTACCCCAATTTAAAGATAAAGTTAATAATACAAAACGCGTAAAGTATGGTGATAAATTGGAACAAATAGTTAAAAAAGGCAAAAAAACTAAATTAGAAAATCATGGGAATGAAAATTATAACAATATAGAACAAGGTCGCAAAACTAAATTAGAAAACCACGGAGACGAAAACTATAATAATCGCCCAAAATTTAACGAAACTATGCAAGAATTATATGGTGTTGATTGGGCCATGCAGTCAGAAGAATTAAGACAACGAGCAATTAATACTTGGTTAATTAAATATGATGCTAATAATCCAATGCAAAATGCAAATGTAATATTATCTGTTAAAAATACAAAAGATATAAAATATGGCGATTCTGGTTATAATAATTTTAATAAAACCAGGAAAACTAAAAAATTAAAATATAATGATGAATATTATAACAATTCAAAGAAAACACAACAAACGTTGATGAATTTATATGGTGTTAATAATGCATTTTTGATAAGAAACGTAAAATCAAATGGTATATTAATATCAAAACCACAAAAAAGAGTATATGAAGCAGCGTTATCAGCATATAAATCAGCATTATTGGAAGAATTTTTAAAAGATGTAATGCACAGTGTTGATATTTACATTCCAGAATTGCATACTATTATTGAAGTATATGGTGATTATTGGCATTGCAATCCAAAAATGTTTGATTCTACTTATTATCATAGCCAATTACATATGACTGCACAAGAACGATGGGATAGTGATGCAATACGAATAAAGAAGTTTACAGATAGCGGATATAAAGTTATTGTATTGTGGGAGCGTGATATTAAAAGATATAAGAAAAAAGGTGCGTTAGTAGAATATATTAAAAAGATGCTATAATTTTTTTTGATTAATATATATTAGAAAGACATTAAAATAACTCAAAGGAGATATTATGAATAAGTTAGAACTGAAGCAATTAATTAAAGAGGAAATAAAACTTTCTTTAAAAGAAAATATGTCCATGTCTGCTTACGGAAAGCATAAAACACAGTCAATTAGTATTACGAGATGGGAAGAAATATTGAGAGATTTGGCATATAATTTTAGAATTAAATATGGTGCATCTGAAATGGAATCATATTCTTTTAAAGAATGGATGAATCTTTTTTTAAGTGAAATTAAATAAAACGTGAGTCTGGTATAATAAAAAAGAGCAAAATGATTTGCTCTTTTTTATGAAAAAATGTATATTCATATATTTATTATAAAGTAGTAAATTATGGGATATGTATATTTAATAGAGGCGTCAGATAATAATCAAACCATATATAAAATTGGATATACCAAGCATAAATTTAAAAGTAGAATACAAGGATTGAATACTGGCACAGCTGCCGATTTAAAAGAATTATATAAATTTGAAACAAAATATGGTAGATTGCTTGAAACATCTATGCATAATTTTTTAAAACATAAGCAAGTTAAGCGAGAATGGTTTGATTTAGACATTAATGATGTAATTAATTTTTTGCCGATGTGTAAGAAGATTGAAAATAATTTAGATATAATATCGAGGAATATAGCATGAATAAAATGGAATTAGTTCAATTAATTAGAGAATGCATTAATGAAGAAATATCTAAATTTAAAGGTAATACAATTCGCTTAACTGAAGGTGGCAACGTATTTAAAAATGCTGATAATACTCCTGCGACAACAAGAATTAATAAAGAAGATGTACTGCCGACTATTAAATGGTTGGAAAGTATAACAGGGTTGCCATTAGTAAATAATACACTTGGTAGTACTGGCATAGCTGCTCAATCTGGAGATTTAGACCTGGCAGTTGACGTTAATAAAATATCTAAACAAGAATTAGAAACTATTTTAAAACAATGGACTGCTAAAAATGGGCTTGATCATAGACTATTTATAAAAAAGACTGGTGATTCTGTGCATTTTAAAACACCAATTGTTGGAAAAACAGGAGAATATGTGCAGACAGATTTCATGTTTAGTGATAATTTAGAATTTACGAAATGGCGTATGCGAGGCACGAGCCCAACATCAAAATACAAAGCACAACATAGAAATATATTAATATCGAGCATAGCAACATCATTAGGACTTAAATGGTCATATTTTAATGGTTTGGTAAGTAGAGAATCTGGTAAAGTAATAACAGATAACCCAGATGAAATAGCTGAAATATTATTAGGCCCCGGGCATACTGATAAAGATTTAATATCTGTTGAATCCGTATTAGATGCAATTAAAGACTTGCCGAATAGGGATAAATTAATTGCAGACGCTAAAGAAACATTAAGTAGATTATATAATGTAAATATTGAATAGTGGTATGAAATTAAGTGAATTAAGGCAGTTAATTAGAGAATGCACTAATGAGGTATTATCGGAAAAAATTAGTGATAGAATATATAGTAAAGAGGGCCTTATTGCTAGCAGAACTATACCACAAGAAATGAAAGATAAAATATTGCCATATGTTACATCACAATCATATTATATGAATAAAAAGATGTTTGATCTTGCAATACCTAAAATTAAAGGAAAAAGTTTCAATGGCGTGGACATTGGTGCTGATAAAGATGGTTTTTTTGTATTTACACATCGCGCAAGATCTAAATCTTATTCTACTATTGCAGACATTCCTAATAAAGATATAAAATTTATAGAAAGCACAGGTTGATATGAAATTAAGCGAACTCAAACAGTTAATTAGAGAATCTATCAAAGAATACCACGAAGACGCAATATCTGATAGTGAAGAATATCTATATACTGGTGCTTCACAAATAACAAATGCTGGTGATGGATTATTTACTGCAATCGATATATACAAAGGAGAAATAATTAGTGAATTTAAAGGTGAAGTTCTTACTTATCAGCAATCATTAGAAAGAAAAAAAGAAAGTGGTGATGATTATTTTATGGATTTGCCGAATGGCAAGGTATTAGATTGTAAAAGAACAAATGGATTTGCTAAATATGCTAATGATGCAGAAGGTTTTGGTGCAGGACCACATAAAAATAATGCAAGAATTGAATTAGTATATGCTAAAGTTTGCTTGGTTGCTACAAAAAATATAAAAGCAAACAGTGAAATATTTGTTGGATATGGCAAGAATTATTGGAATAATTTTAAAACAAAACATGCTATGACGGAAGAAGTAAACAATGAATTACCCAAATTAGTTTTATTAGTTGGCATCCCAGGCAGTGGTAAATCTACTTGGATTAATAGTAATAAACCAAAATGGAAAAATACAATAGTAATATCGCCAGATAATATAAGAAGAACAATGCTTGGTGATGTTAGTTCGCAGGCAGATAATAAAGCAGTTTTTGATATGGCAAAGAATAATACAATAGACGCATTAAAGAAAGGTACTAATGTAGTATTAGATGCAACGAATGTAAATACTCAATTACGAAAAAATTGGGTTAATAGTGCGCAAAGTCAAGTTAATTGCAAATTACAAGCTAAATTATTTTGGGTAGATAAAGAAAAGGCATATCAAAGAATATCTAGGGATATTGTAAATAAAGTTGATAGGGCAAACGTACCAAAAGAAAATATAGATGTAATGTATATTCAGTTTCTGCAATCTGTAAAACATTTAAAAAGTGAAGGATATGAAATTATTAGAGATTATTTAGAATAAAAATCAGCTAAAAAAAGAAGAGAAAAAATATTAACGACTATATATAAGCAGTAACATAAAATATAAAATGGAGAAAACATGATGAAACGAAATACCAATGATACGTTTGATTATTATTTAGGAATAACTTCTGGCTCAACGTATGCACCATATAAACAATATACTTGTTTATTAGATGTGAGTTCAGTATTTACTTCATCTGCAACGGTATTAAATAATACATTAGGATCTACTGTAGCTTGGTCGTATGATGCACCAAATGCTGCTCTTTTAGCAATTGCAGCAAATAAATTTACGGCAAATAAAACATGGATTTTAACTGGCCCGGCCGTAGCAACAGGTTCAACGGCAGCATCATCTTCTGTTCATGTTATTGGTATTTGGGTTAACGCAAGTACTTGTAGTTTTTCAGCAAGTGCAGTACCATTTATTAAATCACCTATTGAAATAAGGGTGTACTAAAAATAATTTAAAAAATATGTCTTTTTTTATTATGTAATATATATAATAGAAGCAAAGATAACAATAAATAAAAGGAGATGCTAAATGGCACAATTAATTTCCCCAAACGAAATTTTCTTCACTAATTTTGAACCTAAGGTTAAATTCCGTTTCATCATGTATGTAGATGGCATTCCGGCATATCTTATCAGAAAAATAGATAGACCAAAAATTGAATCCCAAGAGATTGAATTACCGCACATCAATGTACAAAGATGGGTTAAAGGTAAATCAAAATGGAGTGAAATTACAATGGAACTCTATGACCCAATTGTACCTTCTGGCGCGCAAATTGTAATGGAATGGATACGATTAGGCCACGAATCAGTAACCGGCCGCGATGGTTATTCCGATTTCTATAAGAAAGATGTAACTATTAATGTACTTGGCCCCGTCGGTGATAAAGTAGAAGAATGGATTTTAAAGGGAGCCTGGGCCAAAACATTTGACGGCGGTGACTTAGATTGGGCCGATGAATCTACATTTGTAGGTATCACTTGTACAATAAGATATGACTACGCACTGCTAAACTACTAGATTTTATGCTATAGTAGCACTATTTAGATTAATACGCAATATTAGCAATGGTTTTTAGTGAAGTAATTCATTAAGAACATTTCTATATATATTGGTATGGAAAAAAGAAATTGTAAATTTTGTAATAAAGAATTTGAAGTGATCCCATCGAACCCCAAGCAATACTGTTCAAAAGAATGTGTTAGAATGGTAAAAGATATCATCGATATTCATACAGAAAAAATGCATTGCATGATAAATTAAAAATATTTGATCCATCATTATCCGAATGGCAAAATATGCAATTAAATGGCTATGATAGAATATGGGATTGCGGCAGTATGAAATTTGAGTTGATTTTAAATAAAAGTTAGAAAAGGCAAAAGAAATTCTAAAACACCCATATATATTATGGAACAATAAACTGGTTATAATTTAATTTAAGGAGTTACAAATGGCAAAAATCACTGATAATGATAATATTGGCATAACCGATGCTGATCTTAAAACAAAAGCTGCCGCAGAGTGGCAACCTCTTCCAATGAACAATCCAACAATGGCACAATCGGATGAACCTGTGAAAACAGTATATCCAACTGAAATGGTAGATTTGCCATCAAAAGGATTAATATACGGTGAAAATAGTGCATTACGAAAAGGTAGTGTAGAAATACGGTATATGACTGCTAAGGAAGAAGACATTCTTACATCACCATCACTTATTCAAAAGGGATTGGTATTTGATAGATTGCTTCAAACGCTTATAGTAGATAAAATTAATTTGGATGAAATGGTATTGGGTGATAAAAATGCTTTACTTGTTGCCATTCGTAGATTAGCTTATGGTGATGAATATGCAGTAGATATTACATGCCCTGAATGTGGTGCTAAAAATAAAGATGTAAATGTCGATTTAAGCTTGATAGAAGATAAAGCATTTCCAGAAGATAAATATAACGGTGTTAATGAATTTGATTTCTTCCTTCCTGCGACTAAAGTTGGTATTACATTTAAATTATTAACCCACGTGGATGAGAAAAAAATTAATGATGAATTAACGTATCTTAAAAAGATTACGAAAGATTCAAAAGTAAATCCAGAATTATCAACAAGGTTAAAATATATTATCACATCAGTTAATGGTGACAAAGGCCAAAAACGCGTTCGTGAATTTGTTGATAAAGAATTATTATCAAGAGATAGCCTTGCATTAAGAAATTACATTAGGGAAATTTCACCTGATGCGGATATGACATTTGGGTTTGCATGTACTGAATGTGACCATGTTGGCAAGTTATCTATTCCTATGGAAGTTCAGTTTTTTTGGCCTAACGCCCGAATATAAACGAATTAGGCTAGACCAATGTCTAGAATTAGGTTATTATTCAGAAGGGGCGTTTTCGTTTGAAAGTGCTTATAATTTACCAATTGCTTGGCGTATATATGCTTATAATTGGTTAGCAGATAAGAAGAAGAAAGAGCAAGAACAAATTGATAATGCTAACAAGGGCAAGAAAGGCCCTCCAAAAGTAAATAGACCACATTTTGACCAACCATCTAGAAAATAGATCTAGATGGTTGTTTTTTTATAGCTTCTAATATTTATTAATAGCAAAATGGAGACTGGTTATGAACAAGGCTGAACTCAAGCAAATTATACAGGAAGAAATATATAATGCATTAGTTGATACATTTGAGCACAAATTATTAACTGAGGGAGTTGCTACGAGCATTGCAGACATGATATTTAAAATTATTGAAAAAAATAGAATACAGAGTCTTATGAATAGGGCGCAAAATATAGATCCTGAAATAGCTCGCCAAGTAAATAACTTTAAAATTGCATCAAAATCTCTTAAAGATTATTTAGAACAGGATTATGGTCGGGGTTCTAGCCCAAAAGATAAAGCAGAATTAATTAGCGTGTTACGAAACATTAATAAAAAATAAATAGGGTTGCTAAATGGCGGACGAAAGGCCTGTAATATCAAATGAGGAATTAGAAAATTTACAGCTGGCTTCCAAAGCATGGGATAGTATTGCTATGTCTTTAGGTAGTCTTGCCATGGGCAATATTGAAATTGAAAAATTAGTTAAATCTATAACAATAATAGAAGATTCAATAACCACTACAATAAATAAGGTATTAGAGCTAAAAACGCCAGATAAATTATTAAAATCAATATCGAAAATTGAAACATCTATTGCTGGTATATCAAATAACTTATTAAATTTACAAAAACCAGTTAGCATAAAAGTTATGTTAGTTGATAACATATCATCTAATATTGGAAAAGTATTAAGTGAAATACAACAAATTCCCGATTCTAAATCTATTAGGTTAGATATAGTAGACGATATAAGTAAAAACATACAAGGTATCAACCAACAGTTAGAGTCGATCAGAAACGATAAAATCGTTACTGTAAATCTAACTGATACAAATAATCAAATATTAGCTATTACTGATGTTATTACAAAATTACCACATTCAATTGAAATAATAGTTAATGCTATAGATAAAGTAACTCCTGTATTACTTGATATTGAAACTGCACTTAATTTATTGCCAAATGAAAAAAACATAACTGCCAATATTAATGATAATATTACATCACAAATACCAACTATTTCAGCAGGACTTCAAGAAAATTTAAATATTGCCTCCACATTAGATGCAAGTAAATTAGATTCGAGTATCAATTTACTTATTGGAACTATTGGTAATTTACAAAATTCAATAAACCAAATATCTGCATCAAGTAAAGATGCAGGTATTGCAGTAGATACTGAATTTAGTGGGATGTCACAGAAATTACGTTCATATTCAGATCAACTTAAGACTGCAATAAAGAAGATTGGAACACAATCTTTAACTAATGAATTTAACGATTCCAGAAAAGCACTTGCGGATGTTGCAAAGGATTTTATGAATATGTTTAAAAAAGGCACATCCACCATAGCAAGCACGCAATCTGTTTTTAAACGATTCAAGGAAGATTATTTAGTTGATATGATGAAAGATGTATCACAACTTGGCAATCAATTTAGCATTCTCAAAGAACAAACAGATGATATAGGTTATGATAAAGCATTTGATATACATTTGAAATCTTCATCTGATAGTATTAAAAAATTAACGGCGGACGCAAAAGATTTTAGTATTGAAATTATGGGAGGTATCAAGAATCTTGATAGTTTAGGAAATACATTGATAAATATTGTAAAATCAAAGGAATCATTGACAGAAGAGATTAATAAAGACAGCGAAAAATTAGTAAATTTAGCATTAAAACTAAAAGAAGCCACAGAAGTTAATGATGCCGCACGAATTAATAGTTTGGAAAAACAAATCAATGCAACAAACCGAAATGTGCAGGCCGGAAAAGAATTAATATATGGTTTAGATATACAATATACTGCAATAAAGAAAAATCACGATTTACAAAAATCAGGTTTGAATGAAATAATATCATTTCAACAAGAACATTCACGAGAGTTGCTTGAAAATGAAATGCAAAATCAAATGTTCCTAAAGCAACGCATCGATTTATATTCAAATATTGAAACATTATTATATAGCAATAACAATTTGTCATCTACTGAAAGGGCAGGGTTAGAGAAAAAATTGTTATTGTTAAAATCTGCAAATGTTATATCCGTGGACGATGTTAATAATATCAAAGAGCAAAATAGAGAATTAGCAATACAACTTAAGAAGAGAGAATTATTAGGAAATATTAAAGATTATATGTACGGCGAAGAGTTTATTAATTCGTTAGAGTTAACTAAAAATAGCGCCGATGGTGCATATGCATCTTTAAAAAAATTAATGGATGAAGTTGCAGCAGGAACGACGGATGTAAAAGTATTACAATTAGAATTTGAAAAACAGAAGAAAACTGCAAAAGATATTGCTGCTTTAACGGCCATTACTGGGGAATTTAATAAAAAATTAACAAACCAAACAACTGTAATACAGCGGCTTATTGCACTTAAAGAAAAATTAAAAACAGGCGATATTTCATTAATAGAAAAAACTGAACTTGAAAATTTAGCAAGAGCCGGAGGATATCTTAAGAATTTAGGTGACAATATTGATAAGTTGCAGTCAGAGCACGTTGTACTTGCTAATATTGGTGGAATGTCTAAAACATTTAAAAAAACTAAAGCTGATATATTAGCTACGAGCGAAATGATTACATTAGCAACGGAAGCTATGTCAAAGCTAGGTGAAAAAGCAGATCAAACATCAGCAGATATATCTAACCAACAGCAAAAAATTATGCAATTAACAAATGAAATTGCAAATTTAAGTGGTGTTGCAAAAATTAGTAAAGAGGCTGAATTGGCCGTATTGCAAGATGAATTGTCATTAAATCAAAAACTATTAGATGAAACTAAAAAATTATATGATGAAACATCCAATAGGGCAGGCGAATCCACAGAAAAATTATTAATACTTGATAAAAAAACCGCCGATTATGAAAAAACATTATCTACATTAAGACAACAAATACAACAAACTGGCATTGATCCATTATTTGGTAATATATTGCAAGGGTTTAAAAATTTAACGTCCCAAGTAGCAACATTTATAGATAAACCAAAGATTGCATTTACATTGCTAGGTGCAGCACTTAAGAAAAATTTCTTCAATCCTGTGTGGGATGGATTTATGAAAATCGGCGGTGGTGCGGCTGATTTATCTAAACTATTCACCACTTCAGTTGGCGCAATGATGAGTTTCGAGGCAATTGGCATGGGTGTTGGTATGAAGGACGCATCAGAAGCAGCAGCCGCATTGACACAAAGTTTAGGAACTACTGGCGATATTAACAAAGATTTAGTCCGCGAAACCGCAATATTACAGTCAAGATATGGAGTATCTGCGCAAGAAGGAGCAGCATTAGCACGTTCGTTAAAACCATTAGTAGGTGGTTCTAATATAGCTGCTGCAAATACTATGAAGATGGCAAGAAATATGGCTACTGCGGAGGGAGTACCCATTGGTGAAATGATGCACGATGTAGCAGCATCAACAGAAGATTTTGCTTTATTTGGCAAGCAAGGTGGTAAAAATATATTTGAAGCATCCATATTTGCTAGGAAATTGGGTGTTACAATGAAAGAAATTGGCGCTATTGCTAGAGGATTGCTCGATGTAGAAAATTCATTGCAAGCAGAAATGGAAGCACAGGTAATGACTGGCAGAAGCATGAATTTAAATAAAGCAAGAGAATTAGCATTAAGTAATGATTTAGAAGGTGCTACAAATGAAATGTTAAAACAAGTTGGTGGTATCAATGAATTCAATAAAATGAATTATTACCAACGACAGTCAATAGCAAAAATGGCTGGTATTGAAGCAAGTCAATTACAACAAATGCTATCACAAAGAGAAGAAGAAGCAAGAATATTGCGTGATAATGGTAATTGGTTAGGTACGGCAATAATTAAGATGCAAATGGTAGGCAAATCTGTAATGGAGAATAAAGATTCCCTTATGATGCTTGTTATTGCTGCTGGTTCATTAGGGAATGCGTTAAAGACCGCCGGTGCATTTGCACAATTAATAGGGGGGGGATTTAAGAGTGCATTAATGTGGTCTGGAAGGTTGGTAGCAAGTATATGGCAAGCGGTTTTTGGCGAGAGAGGAATGTTAGCAGCTATTCGTGCAAGCACTGCAGCTAGAGAAGTAGGTGCTGGTGTATCAATGGCAGCAGGCAAAGTTGGTGGATTTTTAGGAAAAGCTACTGGTGTAACGAAAGTACGTAGATTAATGGCAGCAAGAAAATTGGCGTCTACTGCAGGTGGTGCTGCACCAATAACTAAAACAACGGACGCACTCGACAAATCCCGGCGAGTCGGCTCAAAGATACCAAGTAAAGCTGGCAGTGGTGTAAGAGTCTTTTTAACAAATTTGGCTGGTGGATTAAAAGCAATGGGTAATGTGAAAGTATTATTTGGTGCACTTAATTTAATTCCAGCGTCAATAGGATTAGTAGCATTATTGCCAGCAATACCGAGTATGGCAGTAATATCAGCGTTGGGAAAATTTGTTGGTATTGGATTAAAAGGATTAGCAAATGGTTTGGGTATTAAAGGTATGGCACAACCAGGTGTTACTATGGGAGCAATAAATTTACTTGCTGCTGCCGGGGCATTATTAGTCGCAACTGCTGGAATTCCAGGTATGATAGTTATTAGTGCTTTTGGGTGGCTTACGGGGCAAGGATTAATAGGATTAGCAGCCGGTTTAACTGCTATGGCTGGTACATTACCTGGCAGTTTAGCACTACTTGCTGCTGGTGGTGCATTATTAGTGGCTACTTTAGGAATCCCGGGTATGATTGCAATTAGTGCATTTGGATGGTTAGCCGGGCAAGGATTAATTGGGTTGTCTACTGGATTGACTGCGTTAGGTACAGCTGCTGCATCAGGAGCGCCATTGACTGGAATTGGTTTAATTGCATTATTTGGATTAGCATTAATACCATTAACATATGCACTATCAAAATTAGCACCATTAATAGAACCAATAGGCAAAGCAATTGGAACCGTAATCGAAAGCATTGGAACTGCAATATCAACAATAGTACAAAGTATAGGTAATTTAATAACTACATTATCGGCAATACCATTAAGTAATTTAATTGGATTATCAATTGGGTTTATGGCAATTGCTGGTTCTTTAACTGTATTAGCAGCATCGCTATCAATAAGTATTATTCCATTAACATTGGGAAGCATTGCACTTGGCATATTTAGCGGTGCATTAGTTTTAGCAGGAATGGGATTACAAATGGTAATGCCACAATTAACTAATTTGGGCAACTTCTTTAGTACATTTGATACTTCAAAATTAGCAGCATTTGGTGCAGGAATGTTACAAATGTCAATGTCATTATTATTGGCAGCACCTGCTATAATTGGTGCATCTTTTGCAATGTTAGCTTCAGTTATTCCATTAGCAATTGTTGGTAATAGAATGATAAAAGTAGCAGAAGCATTAGAGCGTATTGGTAAGAGTGTAAATAATATTCAATTATTGCAACAATCATTAATATCAATAGCTGGAATATCCAGCGGCATTAAAGAGTTAGCAGCAAGTTTAAGCATGCTATCTATGGGTATCACGGATGTTGCTAAATCAAGTTGGAAAGCAGCATTATCACCAATGATGCTTATAATGGGAACATTAAAAGCAGTATCTGGTGCAGCACCATCTACATTAACTTCTAATGCCGTAACATCCACGCCAACAGCAACGGCGGTTACACCAACAGCCCCTGCTGCTGCTATGCCAACAACAACTGTAACTAAAGCGGCTGAACCAATTAAACAACCAACACCACCGGTATTACCAAATACAGAAGAGCAAAAACAGCAAGTTAATATGAAAAATGTAGAAGATTTATTAGGAAAGTTAATATCTATAATGAACGGAGGATTTAAGCTTGATGTAAATTCTGGAGAATTAGCATTATTTATGCAAAAGAAAGCAGCAATAGCAAAATCCAATTCTAGCGTTCATTAATTAAGTTATAGGAAATTATAATGGCACTACGAAAATCAAATACAAATTTAGCAACACACCATACACCAGATATTGATACTTTTAATTATAGTAGAAATATACCTATGGACCAAGCTATTTTTGAAAAAGCATTAGTAGATAAAGTAAATAAGGTAGTATATCCTATAGCAATCAATATACCTAAATATATTATTATTGGAACTGATTTTGCTAAACCATTAAGTATATTAGAATCAAGCAATATAAAAATTACTAAATCTAAAAGTGAAATACTTAATATTCCAAAATTTAAGCTTGCAACGCCAGAATCTAATGTTATAACCATCCCTGAAGTTAAATTAAACACTCCTATCGGGAATATGGTAAATGCCCCAAATATAATACCTAATATACCTAATCAAAATGTAATAACAGATCCAAATACTGTAATTGTACCGCCCAATTTAAATTTAATTATTGATCCTAATACACCAATTAACAATGTAATTCCAATTAATCAAGTTAGTAATATTGCTACTTCACCATTTATAAATAGCGTGTATGGTTCTTGGGCATCATCCTTTATACAAATTGTACCATTTTTAAATACAACAATTAATATAACAGCTGAAACGCCACCAATGTTGCCATTTATTAATAGTATTTATGGGCAAATGCAAAATTCATTTGTGCAAATAATACCATTTATGAATTTTTCTGCTAAACCACAACTACCACCATATGCGGCAAACTTAAATTATTTATGGAATGCACTTGCAACCCCCATGAATATTCCAAACCAATATAAAAACATATTATTGTTTGGAACCAATGATATTGCACCACATATACCGTCAAGTATTATAATATCTAAATTTATTAATCAAATATATGGCAATTGGAAAACAACCCCTACTATAATTAACTTTTTTAGTAGCGGACAAATGAATGTTCCTGCAGCATATGATAATATTATATTGCTTGATTCAACTTTTGATTTACCATTATCACAGTATAATTCGCCAGTTGTTCAATCTAGCCACATAAATTATACAAATATAACGGCATTAAATACTGCGACTAAAGATAATTTCTTAAAGGATTTTAAATTTTCGTGGGGATTTAAAGATTATGATTCATTCTTTATGCCCGTGCATTTTAATACTTTAAAAATTGGTGCAGGGGATAATGTACAACCATTTATAATGCATGCACCTGGAAATGTATTTGAAATTGGTAGAACAAGTATTAAAGAATCAATGGGCGTACCAAGGAGGTCATCAACTGAATTTATTAGGGGAAATGAACAATCAGTACTGAGCATAAGTGAAGATGTTTATAGAATGACTATGTTTAGTGCAAGCCCTGCTGGTTTATTATGGAATATACAGCAAGCTGGTATGCAATTAATGAACCCATTAACTGATAAAACAACGGGGCAATTAATACAACCAACTCGTATATATAACCCATTGATACCAATAGTTCAAGCAGGAATAAATCCAATTGGTGGGCACATGCCTCGCCATTTATATTTGCTTAATAATTCTGATTATGAATCAGTAACTCGCGTAAATAACGACAATGAAACATTTGAAAAAACAAATAGATTAGCAAAAATATCGCAGGATTTAGGAATATTTAAATATCACATTGGGTATCCATTTTCTGGCGATCCTATTAAGAATATATCTGGTTTTGGAGGCCCTAATTCAGTCTATGGTGTTGGGTGGACTGATTTTTATGTAGCACAAAAGCAAAATTTTGCATTTGATGCACAAATGACAAGTTTATTTGGTAATGAATTAGATGCAATACGGAAAAAATATTTATCTTATTACGATGCAGGTAAGTATCCGCAATTGCAATATTCAACAGACGGCAAACATTTAAACATATATTCACAAATTACTGAAATATATGGTAGTAATATTATTGGAGATGAATTTGAATTTACCAAAACTCCTATAGCAAATGCTAATCATAATACTTATCATGATATGATAATTGATACTAATGGGTATTATTATAACAATAGCTTGGTAAATAATATTATTTTTATTGGTGATGCTGGTGCCAAATATCAGTCATATACATATCCATTTAATAATTGGGATGGGGATGATTCAAAAGCAAAAATATCATCTTACATTAATATGCAAAAATTGATTGATTCAAATATAATTAATATATTTGATAACACTGCAAATAGCAAAAATCAAGATGATAGACAATTTTTTACATTCGATGATATATTTGCGTATTCAACGAGCATTTTAGATAATGAATTAAATACAAAAGATGCCACTATTCCAGCAAACATCAGCAGTCAGCAGGATATTAATATCAGTCCTATTGTTGGTATGTTTAATGATACTATTTCAAACAGTGAATTTGCAGTTGACAATGGAAATCCATTAGATAAATCTGGCGTTATTTTAGCAGATAATCTAATATCCGCACCAGTTGGTAAAAATTGGAAAGGCGGATTTGATACTACATATAACTCATTTTTAACTTATAAAAATCTAAAATCGTTAGCAGACTTTCCAGGTGTTGGAGCAGGATTACCAGATAATATAGAAGGGTATCGACAATTAATGATTGATAAAATAAAACCAACATATCCACCCGTAGAAGGCATTAATAGAATGGAACGTAGAGTTGGCATCTCCGATGCAGGAAATGATAATGCAGATTGGATGTATGATAACACGCAATATTATAAAGATGCTGAAGGCCAGCAAGTTGCAATCAAGCAAGATTTTGTAAAGTTTTATATCACTATAATTAGATATAAGGAAGATGGCAGTAATGATAGTAAAATATCTAAACAACATATCCAATTTAGAAATACAATTGCATCGCTAACATATAATTTTTCACCTACTTGGCGGGGCATAGATTATATAGGGAATCCAGGTAAATCATATATATTCCAAGATTTAGTGCGTAAAATATCGACTAAATTTATTGTTGCGGCCCAATCACGAACTGAAATGGCGGAAATATATAAAAAACTTAATTTATTAGCAAGGCAAGTAGCGCCAAGCTATACGATGGCTGGTAATATTATGAGTCCGATGGTTGAATTAACTATCGGTGATTATATTTCGCAAGAGCCTGCAATTATAGAAGGGCTATCATTTGAAGTACAAGATGACTTTATTTGGGATATTGGTTATAATAAAGTTAAAGATGGTGCAGATGACCCACGTTTTGGCCCAAGTGAGCAATATGAATTGCCAATGTATATAAGTGTAAATGCTGACTTTACATTTCTTAATAAAGAAACGCCGGATAGAGATTTATCAAATTTCTTTGGCCCTGATAAATGGTTATAGGAGTGCAATATTATGGATAGGTACAAAGCAACAAAAATTGAAACGAACGATGATAATAATAGAGTATATGCAACAACCATTTATTCTGCTATTAAAATGACGGAAAATGATAAATATATCATATCAAAGTTGGGTGATAGGTTTGATTTGTATGCAAAAAAATATTATGATGGGCAAATATCTATGTGGCCAATTATAGCACACGCAAACCAATTGGGAAAAGGAACATTAATGGTTCCACCGGGAGTACAAATTAGAATACCAATATTGCCAAGTTTTGACTTTCATTTAGAAGATTTACAAAACATTTAAAATAAAGAGGTTACAATATGTCATTTTTAGTTACACAAGCATATCCCTGGCTTTTTAAGGTTATTGAGCACCGGGAAGAAAATGTGGCAAGTGCAGTGGGAGGAAACTGGTTTAATCAGCGGGCACCATGGATAAGAATAATGTCTTATGCAATACCATATACAAAGGTTAATGATAAATTAAGTGAAAACTTCACACCAGCACCAACCACGCAAAACTTATTTGAAAATGCATCGTTCAATAAGACTGCTAATGAGTTTACATATGACGATGATGAATTAAGAAAAAAATGGGTTTTATATGGTGGCGTAACAGATGACCCTGAAAAAGCAGTACCAAAAAATGAAAATAGAAAAAAGTTTTTACAAATATATGATAAAACATTTAGGCCAATGCCTAATGTTACATCATTAGAAGTAACAAATAAAGGTTCCTGGGGTGCAGTAAGGGAAGCAACAATTAAATATACTGTTTGGTCATTAGAGCAATTAAATGCAATTGAAAAATTATATATGACGTTGGGAATCCATTGTGCTGTTGAATGGGGGTGGTCAATAGGGCTGAATCCAGATGGTGGATTATTAGATGTTATTCCTCCTAACGATTTATATAATTTTAATGGCGACCCATATGATTTTTTTAGAGAAACTTTGCCTAAATTAAGGGAAAATAATAATGGATGTTATGATGGAATGCTTGGTATAATTACGAATTTTGAATGGTCATTAAATGATGCTGGCGGATTTGAGTGTTCAACTACTGTTGCGTCAATGGGTTCTACCATATTGGCAGCAGATGTTAAAAGTAAAAGCAAAATGGTGCAATGTAAAGAAGAAACCACGGATGAAAATAAATCAACTAAAAACTTTGGTCTTTCAACTAATATTGATTCTACATTATTAGCAGTCAATGATGCGATTGATTCGGTTGGCAGTGGCGAGGCGTGGGACGGAAAAATAAATAACACCGAAGGTAGAGTTACTGCCGCATGGGTTAAAGAAAATGGATATCCAGGTGTTAAATTATTGCTAGATACAAGTAGTGATGCAAACCCGCAATTAAATACTGATACTGAAAAAAGATTTGTTACTTGGGGATATATTGAAGATCATTTAATAACTGGCAATTTAACTTATTATAAAGACTGTAATATAATTGGTGACAAAAAATTATTTACTATAAATTCGGGCAATAATACAATATATAATCATGCCGAATTAAAATCAGCAAACCCATTAATATGCATACTACCAGGACAATTTAATCCAGGTAGCACTACCACCGTAAGAAAAATATTAACACTTGGAACAGATAGAACTTATAAGGATATATCAAATAATATAAGAAAATTTGCATATCCTGCGGTAGTTAAAGATATAAATCTTGGTAAGGATGCTAATGACCGATTGGCAATTGCAAGATTTAATGCTAATGCAAAAGTATATGCACAATGCCAAAGAGGTTATATTAGAAATATATTAGTTGAAACAGCATACATAAAAAATACCTTTGATGAATCAAGCACCCTGGAAGAGTTTATAATTAACATGCTTAAAGGTATATCAGAAGCATGCGGAGGCATATGGGATTTTAGTATAATGGTTAATGAAGATACCGGCAATGTAGTTGAAATTATAGACCAGTCAGAAAAAAGTTCAGAAACAAAGATAGAGCCCGTTATGTTTCATGGATACTATGAATTTGGATTATTGAAAACAGTTAGTTTAAGCACACAGTTAGATGCTAATATGAAAGGTATGATTATGTACGGTACCAATCGCCAACAAGATAATCCAATAGATGTGCACAAAGATGGCACATCTGCATATAGTGAGTTTTTCGGACAATCAATAAAAGATAAATTATATAAATCAGGCCTATGTCCTGAAACTCGTAAATCTGATGACACAAAGGAAGAATGCCCGGATGCAAAGATTGTAGCAACTAAGCAAGAATTTGATACAAAATTAATAGAAGACTTGCAAAATGCATTTAAAGAATTACAAAGTAAGGTAACCCAGTCAAGAATAAATACTGCACAAAATGCATTAAATCAATATTTAATTGGAACTCGATATCCAAGAGCCACTACTGGTGCAAATAATGTAAAATATTTAACATTGCCAATAAAGCTTAAATTAACAATTGATGGTATATCAGGATTTCAATTTGGGCAAGTAGTAGATTTAGATTATAAACCAGCCAGATATAGCGATAGAGCAGTATTTATGATTACAAATGTGACGCATAGAATAACACGCGATGGATGGGAAACTGAATTAGATACTATTTTACGCCCATTTATTGATACGCGTGCTGCTGCATTAGGTGGTACTGGTGTAGTAGGCGGAGTGCCAACTAATCCGGTGACGCAACTTGATACAAGATTCAGCACCCCATCAGGCGCAGATAGAATATCTGGTTATCTTAAAAGATTTCCACCGAAGAAACGTAAAGTTTTAAAAGGAATCCATGCAGGTGAGTTCGTTGATAACGGTAAATTGCCATTAGATAATGCGGTTATACGTGCAATTGATACAACTCATATTAATTTAACATCACCAGCAAAAAAACAATATTTAGAACTTACTGCTGCAGCCAAATTTGAAGAAATGGCAAAAGCATATTCTGATCAACACAACGGTAAAAAATTGCTTGTTAATAACACTTATAGAACATATGAAGATGGGGCATACTTATACCAAGACTATACTGAAAAGGGCAAAACAGTAGCATCTCCGGGTAGAAGTAACCATGGTTTTGGTACGGGAATTGATTTAAATTATGGTGTTACTGCTAATAAAGTTGGATTAACACAAAAAACATTAATGCAGCAATCACCAATGTATTCTTGGCTTGTAAATAATGCAAGTAGATACGGGTGGAAGCAAGAAAAGTTTGCATATGAACCAAAACCAGGCAAACCAACTGATATGGTGCATTGGGATTATGCTGGTATTGATACCGTTTATCATAATACTGCAGGGAAGATGAGCCCAGAAAATACAGTATAAGCATATTTTTAACTTATTAATACAATTATGAAATTATCAAATAAATACCATATATATAATGAGATACACTCCTGATAAGATACAACAACTGCAAACTGATAGTATCAGTGATGCAATTGCTACGCAAGATGATTCAGTATTACAACCTGATATTAGCGTTATATTTTATGATAACTTGACAGGCAATAAATTTATAACAGTACCCTTGCCCAAAAGAGATAAAATATCACCAACAAGCAAGGACTATACTGCAGGCATTTTAAAGCGCTATTTTATTCAAAGAAAGAACGATATGGTTATAATTGAAGTAGGCAAAAAGCAATTTGAATACTACACAGATGCATTTTTACTTACGGTTTATCGAAAATTAGATTTAGATTGGAAGATAATTGGGCCGCGAAATGACGTGGTTGATATTATGGGAAAAATTCTTGTATATGGCATAGAAGACACCAATTTGAGAACATTAAAACTTAAAGAAAAAGAAATGCGTGGTATAACGCAAACGTTACAAAATTTATCAGAATTCGCAATAATTACAGAATGATAATTGATACAATAGTTCAATTTGAAGCATTTAAGAATGAAATAATTGGTAAAGATGTGATTGTTCTCCAAGTATTGGACGATTCAAACTTACACCCTTGCACAGCAGACCTATCTATGCTATATATATTTAATGTACAAACAGGCCATGAATATAGCATATTATTTAATCATTCCGAAAAAATAATTGATATTAGCAAAGAAGATGTTATTATAGCATTAAATAGTGCAAATATTAAATTTTCTATTAATAAAAAATATTTGTTACATTCTTTATATATAGATAATGTATATGATTTGCTTTTATTATATTATTTGAGATCTCACAAGCTCTTTGATATGATCGACGAGAATGACATGATAATATATAACTTCTACTCCCGTAAATTTTCGAGTGTACGGGGACGTAATAGAGTCATACCGGCTGTCAAGCATATTGAATATTGTAGGAAAATTAAAAACTCATGTATGTCTATCCTAAACATAATAGACACAGATGATATTAATAGTTGTTATGAATATTATAATAATAGCGTTCTTAATGCATATTATAACATAGAAAAGAATGGTTTATTTATTGATACTTTTATACTAAATGCGGAAACAATAGATGATAAAGTATTTAGTGAATATAACTTATATACATCAACAGGAAGGCCATCAAATAGGTTTGGTGGTGTCAATTTTAGTGCACTAAATAAAAAAGATACTACAAGAGAAGCATTTATTAGTAGATTTAAAGATGATGGACTATTAATTGAATTTGATTTTGGAGGATACCATTTAGCATTAATTAATGATTTGATAGGGTATGACGTGCACAATGAAAATATGCATGAACATTTGGGTAAACAATATCTATCGGCAAACATTATAACTGAATATAACCACGAAATAGTAAAATCTATGAACTTTCAATACTTATATGGTGGGGCACCCAAGGAAGTGTATGATAAGATTGAATACTTTAGATTGATTAAAGATTTTATTGATAGTATATGGGAGCGTGGCAAATATACATCAAAAATATCAGGTAGAGAAGTTAGAAGTGCGTTTATTGATAATGTAAATCCACATAAATTATTTAATTATGTATTGCAATTAACGGAAACAGAAAGCAATATTAGTAAAATAAATGAAATTAATGCATTTTTACAAGGATATAATTCAAAATTAATATTATATACATATGATAGCTTTTTAATTGATTTTAGCAAGTCGGATGGTGCAAAGGTATTAAATGAAATATACAGAATATTAACAGATAACAAATATATTGTCAATGTCAAAGCAGGAAGGAATTATAAAGATATGGTAGACATTACAAATAAATTTAAAGGAGTTGCATAATGCAAACATTAATAGAGAGAATATTGTCAGAATTGTCAATGGAATTTGGTATAGTTGATTTTACTAAAGAAGAACAATTACAATTAATGCATAAAATACTTATTAAAAATGGCATACCACTAACAGAGGCATCAAATATTACTAATTATTTTCGCATAAGTGCAGAAGATAGACAATTATTAAAAGAAAAGAAAGTAAAAGAACCAAAACCCAAAAGAAATACTGTTGAACAAGCAGTATCTATGATAGGGCAAGAATATGGGATACAAACGGGTGCAAAATCATTATATATTGGTAAAAATTATGATATTAATGCATTAATTGATAAATTAAATACAAATGATTCATTAAAATCAATACTCAATTATGAACACGCAAAAGAATTAACTCCTGATCAACCGGGAGCTATGACATCGTCAATGAATACATTGGCATTATATAATGCGGAAGGTAATATTATTTATAAATTTAAATTGACAACAATATTTTCTGCTACGGGCGGTGAAGGAGAAGAAGGTACTGGAGAAATACCATCAGATTTATATGAATTAGGAATCGCAGTTGCATATAATATGTTAATGGGTGCAGATAAAGAAACTGCATTAATAGATGCAGGAATAACTAAAAAGATAGCATTAAAAAAGTTTAATTCATTTGAGCAAGATATATTACCAATCGGACAAAAAATTGCCTCTAAAATAAAGGCTGACAATATAATGGAATGGACGGGTGGGAAATCATCATTTGATACTTCCCCACTTTGGCCGTCTGACAATAAAACGCCAAAAACAGATTTATATTCTGGTGCGGAAAATAGAATTTCTCTTAAAAAAATGGGTGGGTCACAACTTATGAGTGGCGGAAAGGGGGACACTGCCGGTGTATTCAAAGCAGCATTAAAATATTATGATGTCCATGACGGCGCAAGAAGAAGAACATTAATATCAGAATTTATTAAAGACGTAGAGAACAAATTTAAATATTATAATACTATCTCCGGTAGCACGGTTATTAAACAAAATTTAGTAAATCAATGGACGGAAAAACGCATTAATGAAATATTAGATGAATTAACTACCAAAGAAATAAGAGGAACGGGTATTAATACGGAAAAACAACGAATAGAACGTGCTAGACAACATGCAATAGCCGAATTGATACAAGCAAATTTATCAGATTTTCATTCAAACTACAAATCTTGGTTTATTAATGGAATAGAAGATAAATCAATCTCCGCAGCAAAATGGTTTAAAGAAGAATTTTTAGCAACAGTTAAAAACTCAGACATTGTCGCAGGCATGATAAACACTGCCGTTGACCATAGAGAATTAACTACTAAATTAGATACTATATTTAAAAAAGACCCCGAATTTAAAAAATGGATTATTTATGAGGCTGCAACAGGATGTTATAAATTTACTGGTGATGTGCAAGATACAATACTAATGCCAGTTGCAAATAAAATATTATCATTTAGTATTGATGGTGATGCAAAGATGATTCCCATTACCGTCCAATGGGCCAAACAATTATCTGATACTGTGGTAACTAATGTTGGATATAAGACATCAAATGGCAGAACTGAATCTAGTTTTAGAATACTGGTTAAAGATAAAATTAAAAATGAAAACATTGCACCAATAGATGAACAACCATTTGAATTTGAAATAGCAATAACTGAAATTATTGCGGATTCAATGGATAGAACGATTAATATATTTGATGTTCTTAATACTGAGATTGATTTACTTGAAGAAGGAAGTTGGAAGGATGGATTAAAAAATGCATGGAAGTCGATAGTTGACACCGTAGAACGCTTTTATAAAATTGTTATCAGTAAAATTATTCAAACATTATTTGAATACGCAGAAAAAGGTATTCAATATTTTGCAAATGCACTTGGTATAGAAATAGTTGGTGAAGGGTATGCCGACGTGGAATTTTAATATAAGGAATTTGAATGTTACAAAAACCAGAACAAAAGCAGTTATTAGCTACTTTTTCGTATAGGCATCAAATATTGCCAACATTAAAGAATATACTTGAATATTATGTTCTTGCTAATGGATGTATTTATATATTTGATAACGAAGATAATAAGCGTGAAGTAATATTTACATATAATATCTACCATAGCCAGAACGATGGCATGTTACCGAATACTATTTTGGTGCATAGAAAGAAAGAATCTAATACATTATATACAATCAATGCTCTTAATGCATTAATTATGGAAATAAATAATGGTGTATTGGACATAAATTATCAACTGAGTTGGAAAAATTATGAAAATATGCTTATAATCATAAGTTCTGATATATTACAGAGAATTAGGATAAATTTAAGTGAAGTAATTAAGTTAAAATCTGTCAAAAGTTCACACTCGTCGAACTAAAAATTAAAAAAAGTTTCAAATTTTCTGATTTAATCGAAAAATTATACTATTTATTTATAACAATCACGACATGGTGTCCATCGAGACACGGCATGGTGATTTATCTAAATTATTAACAAATTAAAAAAGGAAAACAAAATGGGAATTAACTTAGACGCTGCAAAGCAAAAGTTGGATGACATGCAGAAAGCATCATCGGCAGGAAAACAAAACAAATTAATCTGGAAACCAAAACCAGGTAAGAATGTGATTAGAATTGTGCCGTATCAATTTAATAAAGATTGGCCGTTTATCGAACTTTATTTCCACTATGATATTGGAAAAAAGAAATCGATGATTAGTTTAAAATCATTTGGCGAAAATGACCCGATTGTAAACTTTGCAGAAAAGCTACAGTCGAACGGAAACAAGGAAGATTGGAAATTAGGTAAAAAACTTGAGCCTAAAATTAGAATTTTTGCACCGATTATTGTGCGTGGGGAAGAAGGAGAAGGTGTTAGATTTTGGGGATTTGGCAAGCAGATTTATAAAGAATTACTTGCTATTTTAAACGAAGAAGATTACGGTGATATTACTGATTTAAACAACGGTAAAGATGTTACTGTAACATTTACTACTGCAAAGGAAGCAGGAAATGATTTTGGTGAAATTAAAATTATGGTTAAGCCAAAAGATACCAAAGCAACTGAAGACAGGGACGTTGCGAATATGATCGTTAATGGGCAAACTAATATTGAGGAAGTTTTTCCACGCGTTGAATATGCTGAAATTAAAGCTGCGCTCGATGCATGGCTTAACGAAGGCACATCAGAGGACGAGGAAAACGTACCAGCTGCTAACTCAGTAACTGTAAATGATGACCTCCCTTTTGATAAAGATGTTGACGATACACCTACTAAAGCTACAAGAGCTGCAAAGAGTGCATCAACGGCAACATCTAAAACTGGCACAAATGCCAACATAGATGCAGACTTAGATGAATTATTTGGTGGTAAAAAGTAATTAATATGGCAAAAACTACTAATGGTAAATCCGGCAAGGCTTCGAAAGAAGCCTTGCCTGTTTTAGAAAAAAAGAATAACAGTTTAGACATATTAGCTACTGTTCTTAAAAATGAACTAGAAAAGCAATTTAAGGGAGAAAATGTATCCTATTATTTAGATGGTTCAGAAGATACGCCAGCTGACGTATTAGATTGGATTTCTACTGGATCAACACTCTTAGATGTAGCAATATCAAATAGAATAGACGGAGGACTACCTACTGGTCGTATAGTAGAATATACCGGACTTGAGGGGAGCGGAAAAAGTTTAGCTGCAGCACATGCAATTGCTAACACACAAAAAAAAGGTGGTATTGGAATTTTAATAGACACAGAAAATTCTATTTCGAAAGAATATTTAACAGCAGTTGGTGTTGATTTAAATAAAATGTTATATGTTCAATTAGATACAGTTGAAGATATTTTTGATGCTATTGAAAAAGTAATATTAAAAGTCCGCACAGAATATCCAACTAAGCTTGTTACTATTGTTATTGACTCTTTAAGTGCTGCGTCTTCAAAAGTAGAAATGGAAGCTGGGTATGAAAAAGAAGGTTATGGAACAGCAAAGGCAGCATTAATTAGTTTGGCAATGAGAAAATTAACTTTGGTTATTGCTAAATATCGTATTCTTCTTATTATTACTAACCAATTACGTTTTAAAGTTGGCCAAATGGTTGGGTTTGGTGGAGATCCATACACAACTTCAGGTGGCAAAGCCGTGGCATTTCACTCAAGTGTGAGGGTAAGATTTAAACAAGTTGGTAAGATTAAGGGGGATGTAAATGGCATTGAAAGAATAATTGGTGTTAATAGTATTGGTGAAGTAATAAAAAGTAGAGTTGGGCCACCACATGGTAAAGCAGAATTCAATATTTATTTTGCAAGTGGAATAGATGACTATGGCGGATGGTTTGATACGTTGAAAAAACATAAAATAATTACAGGCGGTGCAGCAGGTAAATATGAATTAATTGATGAATCTACTGGCGAAGTAATTGATATTAAATCAACAACTTTTACTCAGAATATGAGAGACAATGAAGTAACGCGTAATAAAATAAAAGCAATATTATGTAATAAATTTATTATGCCATATTCAAATATTAATACTTTTGACTTAGATGCTGTTAAAGTAGCGGCACCAGAAGATGATGTTGCAGATGAATCATAATAATTAATAAATAAATGTAGAATCCCTTGCTATTATGTAGTAGGGGATTCTTATTCTTGGAAAGTATGGAAAATAGAATAAAAGAATTATTCAAAGATATTAATATTATCGATGATAATAAAAAGAGAGTATTAATAATCGATGGTACAAATCGATTTATAGCTGCATTTAGTGCATTTGATCTTATAAATGAATCTGGATATCACATAGGTGGTTTATATGGATTTCTTGCGAGCATGTGTATAGCAATAAGAACAATACAACCAGATAAATTAGTAATAACGTTTGATGGCAAAGATGGCTCTCTACGCAGAAAAAAGATATATAGTGATTATAAAGCACATAGCAGTCCTAAATATAAAATGCGTGACTTATCTTTTACAAGCGATAATGAAAAGGAGCAGTCAATGATACAACAGTTTAGACGACTTATAGAGTATTTAGATATGCTGCCAGTGCAAATTATATCATTAGATAATATAGAAGCGGACGATGTAATAGCATATTTAATTACAGATGTATATACTGAAGAAAGCACCGAATGCTATGTTATGTCAACAGACAAAGATTTCTTACAGCTTATAAATGACAGGGTATTCGTTTGGCATCCACAACTAAAGAAAATAATAACAAAAGGAGATATATTGAAAGATTATTTCGTCACTCACCATAATTATATAATGTACAAGGTTTTGGTTGGAGACGTTTCTGATAATGTTAAAGGAATTAGAGGGATTGGCAGGAAGACAGCATCGAAATATTTTCCAATACTTAATGAAAATAGAGTTATAACCATTGATGATATGCTACAATATGCAAAGGATCATCAGCTCAAATACAAAATTTATGAGAATATATTAAAACAAAGAAAATTGCTTGAAATGAATTTCAAATTAATGCAGTTATCTGATGTTAATATATCTGGTATAACTAAACTTAAGATACAAAGCATGATTAGAGATAATAAAAATACATTAAATCGGGCAAGAATAAACCAAATGTTTAAAGAAGATGGGTTGCTCGATAAAATAAAAGATCCAATAGAATGGATAAATAAACATTTTTTAAAACTTAGCTTGCATACTGCAAGATAAAGGAGAGATTATAATGAAGAGAAAAGGAAAATTTACTATTTACAAAGACATACAAAAACAATATAGATTTAATCTTAAAGGTAGCAATGGACGAATTATTGTATTTAGTGAAGGTTACCACAATAAAAAAGATTGTGTTAATGGTATTAGCGTAGTTAAAGAATGGGCAATAAAATATACAAAAGATTCAGCACAAAATTATATTTGGGTGCGGAAATCAAAAAACGAACAATATTATTTTGTTATTAAATCTACAAATGGTAAGAAAGTAGCAATTAGTGAAACATATAAAACCCTAACTGCAGCAAAACATGGGCAAATTACTGTTAGTGAAATAGCAGCAGATGCAAAGATAGTAAATACAACCGGATTTATTAGTAATATAATTAAATTATTTACAATAACTGAATAACATGAGCAATAAAAGCGATAGCTTTGGTGAGTATGGATACAGTTTTCAAGTTAAGTTAATATCGCATTTATTAACAGATTTAGAGTTTTTAAAACGCATATTTGACATGCTGGAACCAACAATGTTTGATTCAGAGTCAATGGCATTAATAGTAAAAACTATTAAAGATAATTATAAAAAGCATAAGACGCGCACGACGTCAGATGTTTTTAAAATTAAAATTAAAGAACTTGAAGACCCGTTGCTTAAGGCAACGTTAATGGAAAATATTAAAGATATCTATAAAAGAGTAGATTCTGTACAAGAAGATGCTGACGCAATTAAGGAAGAAGCGCTCGAGTTTTGTTTTAACCAAAACTTATCTAATACGCTTTTAGAATGCGTTGATCTGCAAAAACAAAAGAAATATGATATAATAAAATCAAAGTTGGATGCAGCTATGAAAGCTGGTATCAGCCAATCTATTGGTGTAGACTATAAAGAATCTATTAGACAAAGATATGAAGAAAGCAAGAGATATCCAGTTGAAACCGGATTTGAACAAATAGATGCAATCATGGATGGAGGACTTGGGGCTGGTGAGTTGGGCGTTTATATGGCGCCCCCGGGATCAGCAAAAACTTGGTTTTTATGTAATTTGGGATTATCTGCAGTTAAAAAAGGATTAAATGTATTACATTATTCATTAGAATTGGAAGAGGGATATACAAATAGGAGATATGATTCAATTTTATCCGGCGTTAAATTTGCAAATTTAAAATATCACATTGATGATATTGAGCATAGTGTAAAAAAATTACCAGGAAGATTATTTACACGATATTCACCAATGAAAACAATATCAACTGATCATATTGCAGCTCACGTCGACCATATGCTAATGATAGGATATAAACCAGATTTATTAATTATTGACTATGCAGATCTTTTAAAGTTTACGTTTCAAAATAAAAATACTAATTTTAGAACAGATGAATTATTAGGAAATGTATATGGGGAATTAATTGGTATTGCAAGTTTATATAAGCTGCCATGCTGGACGGCCAGCCAATCTGGCAGGGCCAGCGTTTCAAAAGAAATAGTTGAAAGTGATACGGTAACTGGGTCATTCGAAAAAATAATGCATGCCCATTTTATAATGTCGGGGTCAAGAACATTGAACGATAAGATTGGTAATACTATGAGAATACATATAATTAAAAATAGATTTGGTCACGATGGAATAACGTTTCCTACCAAAGTTGATCTTGATAATGGGCATATAAACATATATGAGCCTGAATCAATAGCTGGAAGGCAGGCTAAAAAAGAAATGGATAATGGTGAGGCAGTTGAAACGCAATTATTAAGAAAAAAATATCTGTCATTAATCGACGAAGAATAAAGGAGAGTATAATGGAAAAAACAGTAATGACTACGCAATTTAATAATGAATTTTCAAAAGAAATATATGAATTAACGTATAAATATGGTAATGAAAATATCAATGATACGTTATCTCGTGTTGCAAAAACAATGGCCAACACAGAAATTGAATCAGAATATTGGGAAGAACAATTTAAAAAAGTATTAAATAATTTTGCATTTATACCGGGTGGTAGAATACTATCAAATGCCGGGTTATCTATAAAAAATACCAGCTTTTTAAATTGTTTTGTTAGTGGATTTCGCGGAACCTCCCAAGATTCCATGGAATCTATTATGGATGAATTAAAAAGACAATCATTAATATTGAAATCGGAGGGTGGATACGGTATTAACATAGATGTATTACGTCCAAGAGGATCATTTATTGGTGGAGTTGGCGTTGAATCCCCCGGCCCAATTAAAATGCTTGAAATGTGGGATAAACAAAGTGAAGTTATAACAGAGGGAAGTGGTAGAAAATCAAATAATAAATTAGCAAAAAATAAAATAAGAAAGGGAGCCCAACTCGTTAGCATGGCATGTTGGAATCCCAGCATAGAAGAATTTATAACCGCGAAACATTCATCAGGTAAATTAAATAAATTTAATATGTCTGTATTAGTGTCAGATAAATTTATTGAAAATATAAAAAATCATAAACCATGGAGCTTAATATTTCCTGCATATGATGATACGAGAGAAGATATTTTAATATTGTGGAAATCATATTATGATTTGCATAATGATTCCCGAACGGCAAAACAAATATATAACGAAGAATGGAATGGAAATGTTGATACGTGGCAAGAAAAAGGATACCCAGTTGAAATATATAAAACATTTGCGGATGCCAATGAATTATGGGATTTGTTAATGAAATCAACATATAATTATAATGAACCGGGTGTTTTATTTGTAGATACAATTAATAGGTTAAATAACTTATATTATGACGAATATATAAATGCCACTAATCCATGCGTCATTGGCGATACAAAGGTGCTCACTAATTATGGTTGGATTAGAATGAAGAATTTACATGAACGACGTAGTATATACCCTGACGTTAAAATAGTCACCAGAGATGAGCAAAATCGATTGCAACTATCTTTATTAGAGGATGTAATGTTAACAGAAAAGAATGCTAAATTATATTGTACTTTATTTGAAACAGGTGAAAAGGCTATTACAAACGGTAAACATAAATTTTATAAAGAAGATTATGGCAAAATAAGTGTTGAAGAATTACATACATTAATTCATAATGCTGGAGATGTAGCAGTTGCGCCAAAAATTATAGGTGGTGACCAATTATTAGTAATTGAAAATATATTTCCATTGGATTATTGTGAAGATGTATATGATTTAACAGCAAACCCCAACTATAATTTTTATTCTACCCTACTAATAGATGAAGAAATAACAATAACAACACCTGCAGAAACTATATCAGATTTATTTAATTATAAATTAATTGATTATTATTTTAAGCATTCTGTATTAAATGTAGATTGCGGGGAAGAGCCGCTTCCGCCTGGAAATGTATGCTTGCTTGGCAATATTAATTTGACTCAATTTATAAAAGATAATAATTGGGATTATGATAAATTAGGAGAATACATTCCAACTATTATTCGGTTTATGGATAATGTAAATGATATAACATATGCACCATTACAAGAACATTATGAAAATTTAAAAAATAAACGTCGATTGGGGATGGGTGTTATGGGATACGCATCTGCATTGATTATGATGAATATAAGATATGGGGGTGATGACGCATTAAAAATAACGGAAGAATTAATGCAGTATATAGCTAATACTGCATATAGATCATCAGCCGTGCTGGCTAAAGAAAAAGGTGCATTTTCATTGTATATTAAAGATAAATATTTGAATAGCAACTATATTAAATTATTATCAATTGATACATTAGATATTATTCGGCAATATGGAATTAGAAATTCCCATTTACTTACTATAGCGCCAACCGGAAATACTTCTATTATTGCGAATAATGTTAGTGGTGGTTTGGAACCATTATTTTTAACAGAATATAGAAGAACATTTATAATCACAGAGCCTCCGGTTGGATTAAAGATTCCAAAGATAGATTGGGTGCAGCATAAAATAATTAATAATTATAATAATTGGAACTGGGTGATAGAAGGGCAAGACGATTTAATTAAAACCACATACAATGGTGTTTCCTATAAAATTGATAAAAATAGGGGGTTAACAAAAGAAGCAATTATTAAAGATTATGCAATATCTTATTTAGCAAATATTAATAAGTTGGACACAGCAGCAAATTATATTGCTACAACCGATACTCTATCAATTGATGATCACATTAATACAATGGAAATATTTGCAAAATGGACTGATGCTGCATGCTCCAAAACACTTAATTTCCCACAGGACTATGAATATGATGAATTCAAAGATGTTTATTTTAAAGCGCATTCTACTGGCAAAATAAAAGGATTTACAACATATCGTGCAGGAACAATGGCAAATGTGTTATCGAGCACCACCGATGATAAAAGAAAAGAAGATGACAATTGCATTCACAAAAATAGTGCGCCAAAAAGGCCAAAGGTATTAGAATGCGATATACATCAACTTACTACTCGCGGAGAAGAATGGTTGGTACTTGTTGGATTAATGTGCAATGAGCCATATGAAATATTTGCATTTAAACGTAAATTAATTAAATTGCCGTCTAAAACCAAAGAAGGTAAATTAATAAAAGTAAAAAGTGGCAATTATACGCTTGAAACAAACGATGGATTAATTATTGAAGATATAACATCGTTTTTTGAACAAGCAGGGCAAGAAGCGTTAACAAGAATGATTTCTATGGCATTACGGCACGGTGCTGATATTAAATTTGTAATAGAACAACTAAATAAATCGGAAGCAGACTTTCAATCGTTTGCAAAGTCAATGAGTAGGGCATTAAAGAAATATATTAAAGAAGGAGAAAAACCGTCCAATACAACTTGCCCCAATTGTGGAAAAGAAGATGGATTAATATATGTGGAAGGATGTGTTAAGTGCAAATATTGCAGTCACAGTTTATGTTAATTTTTTAATATTAAATCGAATATAAAATTATAAAGCATCATATATATAGCTGGTGCTTTTTAATTACTAATCCGGAGGAATTCCAAATGGCAATAAAATATTCACGAGTAAAGCAAATAATCAAAGAAGAAGTTCAAAAAGTAGTTGAAGAAAAGACTGAGGAAGTCAATAACTTTAATGCGCTAAGAGACTTATATATTTTTCTAAAACAGTCATTACGAACAGAAGGCATGCATAAATTATTATACAATCGCCATCAAAATATATTAGAGATTAAAAATCCTGATATTAACAGCGTTAATATGAAAGAAAATTATACTCTTAAAATTGAAGTTAAAGGCGATAAGTTTAGTGTTACTGCTGGTTCCTTATTTGAAGGAATAGATAATAAAACCGAAACATTTGGTTTGCGCGACTTTAATAAAGTTTTAAGATTTTGCCAATACCAACTTAATGCGGATTTATAACAATGGCTGATAAATTGAAAGGTGGTAAGGCAGATAAAATGACGCTAAGAGATATTGCCGCATATTGGGCCGATAAACAAGATAGTCCATTCGATGTAATTTATGATATATGCCAAAAACAATATACTATTGGTTTAAAAATAGAAGCAGAACACACAAAAGACCCGGCAGAATGTGCAGAAATAGTTAAAGACCATATTAAAGAAGATTTGAAATACTATACTAATGCAAAACCAAAAGACTGGGCAAAGAAAGAATTAAAGAAAGAAAAAGTAGATGAGGGGGAAGGTGAAGAACAGCCAAATCCAATATCACCGCCATGGAAATTAAAAAATAACCCGCCAATACAGCCCCAACCAGTGGCTCCAACATGGACTAATATAAAGGAGATAAAAATGAAAGCAAGCAGACTACGTGAATTAATAAAAGAAGCTATTAACGAGGTTGAGAGTGCAGGAAGTATATTTCTTGGGGTTGAAGATCCGGCAAAGATGTATGAAACTAAAGAATGCTTGTCAGAAAAGAAAGAATCAACTAAATTTAATGTAAGGGAAAATATGCAAAAGTTAACAGAAGCAATCTTAAAAGTAGGTGAAGTCGTATTTACTCCAAGGTGGAGCGGAGATAGATATTATAAATTCTATGAGAAATCATTACCCGCAACATTAACCCAAGAAGAAAGAGAAAATTACAAAACAACTCCATTATTAGCTGGAACAGAAGATAATATAGCAAGCCAACTACAAGATTTAGGTATAGATACCCAATCTATATTTGCTGCATTTGCAAGAGCGCGTGGATTAAAAGAACGACCCAGAGATCCAGCAAATAGTTTAGCTCGCCTTCCATATGATGAAACATTGGTATCAAATGTTGACAGATATAAAGAGCCAGAGCCTGATTTATTAAGCTTAAAATATACAGACGTTGTAGCCCCGGATGAAGAGCCAGTAGTGGCAGAACCAGCAATAGCACCAACACCTGAACCAATTATAAAGCCAGAAAAAGCAGTAAAACCAGCAATGGTACAAGAGCCTGTTGATTTCAGCGGTAGAAAAATAACTCCAGCGTTAGCTGAATTATTATTTTATAATGGACAATTGCGCGATGCAACAAAACAAGCATCCGGTGTAGCAACTGAGCAAGAATTAGTTGGATATGATGTTACTGAATTAGTAAACGCATTGCAACAAATTGGTACCCGTGGTGCCAAACAAGCTATATATGCAATTAAGAATACCAATGAAGGAATAATTCGCAGGTTATTGGGGGAGCTTAAAGAATCTAAAAAGAATAATAAAAAATAGTGCATTCTTAAATTTTAAAGTATCTATGTGGATGCTATTACTGCAATATGTAATAGCATCTTCCTTTTTTTATCGGAGAACATCACTTTTTTAGAAAAACTTCATACTTATATGGAATAAAACACAATTAACTTAACAAGGAGATTACATTATGAATGAAAAATTCTATGGTTTATTTGAACAAATGCAGGTTCTATGGACTGAGTTTGATGAAAATCACACTAAATTCGTTACAAAGAAAAACAAACAAGCTGCTAAACGTGCCCGCAAAGCTATTGGTGAGATCAAGAAACTCGTGACCGATTATAGGCAATTATCAGTTGATGTAGAAAAAACTACTGTAAAGTAAGTTTGAACCGAAAACATTTTTGAAGAGTGCATACCCGTGCACTCTTTTTTTCTTCAATAATTATTATGTGAAAAATTGTTAAAAATTAGCAAAAAAATGATTTTTATCGAAATTTTTTACTATTTATTATAACAATGGGATAAAAAATGAAATTTAACGAAAAAACGGAGAATTTATTTAAATTGATAGATGAAAAAATCCTGTCCGATAGAGATTACTTGAAATTAAATACATTTTTGGATAAACATTTATTTGAAAATTACGCTCTATTAGGAGAATTGCTTAACCCAGATAATGCATATCCGTATATTGAATCAAATTTAAAGGGTATGTGGGTATTTACGGATGAATTTGGGTTTGATTATTTTGTAAGAATATATTACACACCATCAAATACTGCAATGTTTGAACTTAAAATGGGGTGGGTAGATCTTGATAAGCAAGAAAAATATTTAAGACAATCTGCAAGGGGCATAGATGAACGAAGAAGTGATACTATTGCAAAGATATATAGAGATGAAATATTGCCATTTTTTAAAAAAATGAAAGAGTTATCAAATACCTTAGTAATAAAGCCGAATGATATAAAACGATATCAATTTTCAATTCGATTGGTGCAGAAATTTACACCAAATGAGTTTGAGATAATAGAAGATAAGCCAACAAAAATAACAATTAAAATAAAAAATATATGATAATACGCAAATTATTTAAGTTTGAAGCTTCGCACATGGTGCGTAATTGTACAACAAAACGATGCTCCACCAGCTTGCATGGTCATTCGTTTAGAGTGGAGATATTTTTAGAATCGGACCAGTTGGATTTTGGCGGGATGGTTGCGGATTTTGGCATAGTTAAGATGTTTTTAAATGACTTTATAGATAGTTTTGACCATTGTTATATGCTATGGGACAAAGAATCAGATGAAGTCAAAGAATCAATTAAAAAGCTAAGTGCAAGGTGGATTGAATTACCAATGTCACCAAGCGCAGAATCATTGTCAATTATGTTTTATTGGGTAATTGACCAAATTATTAACAATATTAGGTTTGCTAATGGTGAAGAAGGTGTAACATTATATGCTGTTAGAGTACACGAAACTGATACTGGTTATGCAGAAGCTAGATTTGAAGATTTAGCATTGACTATTGGTTACGAGTTAGAAGATATTAAGTTTAGTGATCAAGTGCGTATTGAATGGAAAGATAAAAAATGGTGGTATGATTTATTAGAAGGTGCTATATTTGAAGCGCCTAAGCCAATACACCAAATAAATCCAAGTTTAAATGAAACGCATATTTTATGACGCAAATAAAATTAACAAAGAATGGTATATTTCCAATTAAAAGAAATTATGCTGGAGAACTGATTGATGATAGTAGCAACGACATTGCTATGCAGGGTGAAGGGAAATTAGCTGGCGTGCCTTCTTTGTTTATAAGAACGAGCGGTTGTGATCTCCGCTGTTGTTGGCATGATTGGGATACTAAAACATTTGAAATATGTGATACGGCATATTCTTCATTTGATATAAAAAAAAGTTCCTATTATACTGTTGAAGAATGCGTTAATGAAGTACGTTACAATATGGGTAATATAAACCATTTAGTTGTAACTGGCGGGGAGCCAATGATACATTCATTTCCATTAATTGAAATATTTGAAGAACTTAAATCTTATATACCAAATTTACATATCACATTAGAAACTAATGGAACATTGTTTGATGAAAACATTGTAGAATATGTAGACTTATTTTCAATTTCTCCTAAGTTGCAGTCGACTGAGCCAGACGTAAAAGTGTTAAAGGAATACGGTATCATTTTAGAACCTCGATGGAGCATATCGCATAAAAACCGACGCATTAACTATACTATCTTACAGCAATTAATAAGCAGTTGTTATATTGATACATTTTGTAAAGCAAAGAAGTATAACAAAGATTTTCAATTAAAATTTGTTGTCTTTAAAGAAGCGGATATTATTGAAATTAAAGATATATTATCCGGCTTAATTGGCGTTAATAATAGCGATGTATATTTAATGCCATTGGGCAGCACTAAAGAAATGTTACAAAAGAATATACAGTTTTGCTTAGATAAGTGTATAGAAAATAATTGGAGATATTCTCCGCGCATACAAGTTGAATTATTAAAATAAATAAAATTGCAAATTATGATGGGTGGAAGTACAATAAAGAATCATAATGGTCTGCATTCATAAAGGGGCTTATAGATTAGAATAGCACTTCAAGAATATAGGATCTTGCACAGACCGGCAATTTTATATTAATCAAATTAAATAATATGGAATCTAACTTATTGGCACCACATAAATCGATAATGAGTCGATACAGCTTAAAAGCTATGGCCGAATCAAAAGGTTTAACTGAAGAACAATTTAAAAATTACCTTGAAAAGGAAATACAACTGAAGCAAAAAATGATTGATGATAGATTAGCAAAAGGATATACATTAGAACAGGCAACTAACGAAACATTAAGATGTTTATATATTCCCGGATTTAGCGGACCAACATTTAAAGATTAACATAAATTTAAACAAAATGGAAACAATTACAATTTCAAAAGAAAAATTACAAAAATTGCTTAGTAATTTTTACGCAGTATGCGGATTATGTGATGAAATGGACATATATGAAGCAGAAGAGTTAGATGATGCAATGCAAGAAATGAAAGAATGGGCAGAGGAAGAGTTTGGACGCACTATTGATAATGAACAATATATTTAATTATGCGCGGATTTGTAATAGTACAAGATAAGCATAGAGCATTCCCGGATGCAGAAATTATAATGCCCACGCAGCAAACACATAGTTCTGCTGGATATGATTTCTTTAGTAATGAAGAAGCAACAATATATCCAATACACTATCAATACAAATCAGATGCAATATATGAACAAAAGCATGTATTCTGGTTTGACATTGCAGCAATCATGCCGCCTGACGAAGTATTAAAAGTATATTTAAGATCTTCTTTAGGATTCAAGCATAGTTTAATAATACCAAATTCTGTTGGTGTAATAGACGCGGATTACGCGGGAAATGAAACAAATGGCGGCAACATTGGATGTTGTTTAATAAATCTTGGCAATACCCCATATACGGTACATAAAGGTGATAGAATATGTCAAGGTATATTTGAAAAGCATTGGCCAGCTTTATTTGGCTATAATGTAAATAATGAAATCCGCAATGGTGGAATAGGATCAACAAATAAATAATTATGAATATAGCATGGATAGCATTAATTTTTGGGCTAATGGTTGGATTTTGCTTAGGCAATATGTTCCAACTATTAATAAAAGATTATATAATTAAAAATAAAAACAATGGAACAAATACAACTAATTAAAGATTCGCAGTCTAACAGGCCAATTACAGATAAGCAAAGAGAAAAGCTTATTAAGAAAGCAACTAAATCCTATGGCAAATTCTTAACAGATTTGGGATTCGATTGGGAGCAAGACCCACAAATGAGAGAAACACCCCACCGCGTGGCAAAGATGTACATTAATGAACTATTTGCTGGCACATATTCAGAAGCGCCAGTTATAAAAGATTTTGAAAATTCAACTGGCTACGGTGGCATGGTTTTCAGTGGGGGTATTTCGGTAAACTCGATCTGTGCGCATCACCACGTTGGATTTTTTGGAAATGCTTTTATATCATATATTCCTGGTAAAACTGGCAATGTTATTGGATTGTCAAAGCTTAATCGAATAGTAGATTTCTTTGCACGCAGACCCCAAATACAAGAATCGTTGACCCAACAAATACATAACTATATAAAAGAAGTTATTGCTGATAATGAGGGCATAGCTGTATATATCGAAGCCAGACATATGTGTACTCATGCAAGGGGAGTCAAGCAAAATTCAATCATGGCAACATCTGTATTAAGTGGGTCATTCCTTGAACTTGATAGGGTTAAAGACGAATTCTATCAACAAGTAAATAATATAAAGCAACAAATGGGAAAATTTTAAGAGTATATGGATAATAGTAGCGGGCATCAAAAAAGAACGAAATGGGATGGTAATTGGGATACTACATCAAATTTTGAGTGGTTATGTGCAGAATATATACAGGACCAAGATTATGAAAATCACAAAATAACTGCATATGAAATTGCAATTGGCAATGTAAAAACAAAAAACGAAATAGCAAAACAAAAATGAAAGAGTACTTTCCTGAATTTATACGCAAAGAAGTTAGAACTGTTGTATATAATGCATATATTGATGCATTAGATTATAAACAAATAGCATGCAAAGTTAGTGATGTCTTAAAGCAAGAAATATCGGAGGATGAAATAGATGCAATTATTGATTATTATAATATGATTTATATATGATAGTATTACCAGCAATAAAAGAAAGAAAACTATATCTCGCAGACCAAGTAGACCAAAAGAAAATAGCAGAATTAGCATCTGTCATTATAGATATTAATGAATCCGACGATGAAATTGAAGAAGTAGCAAAAATAAGTGGGTTTAAATATGAACGTAAGCCAATTAAATTATATATAGATAGTTATGGTGGTAGAGTGTACCAATGTTTTGGATTGCTCGGTGTCATGGAACATTCTAAAACGCCAGTCCATACAATAGTTACAGGATGTGCAATGAGTTGTGGATTTTTAATATCAATAACCGGCCATAAAAGATTTGGATATAATAAATCAACATATTTATACCATCAAGTATCGGGCGGCATGGATGGCAAAATTGCAGATATGGAGGAAGAGGTAATTGAAACAAAACGATTACAAAAGATGATAGAGGAACATACTTTGCAACATACTAAAATTACAAAGGAAAGATTAAAAGAAGTTTATGAAAAAAAGCAGGATTGGTTTATAAATACACACCAAGCATTGCAACTTAATATTATAGACGAAATAATAAAATGATGAAAACAAGGAGAATTAACATGCCAGAATTAGATTTAAACAGTATCGTGCAGTATCCGTTTTCTACAAACCAATACATGCAAGAAGAATATCCAAAGAAGCAGATATTCTTACACCACACAGCAGGTAACCATGACCCATTTGGAGTATTTAGATGGTGGGAAGCAAACCAAGAACGCGTAGCTGTATGTGCCGTAATAGGTGGCAGACCAGATGCTAATGATAATTGGCGCGACGGTGAAATAGTTCAAGGTTATAGTTCAAAGTTTTGGGCGTACCATTTGGGGCTCCGACAAGCAGTTTTTGCCCAATTTGGAGTACCATACCAACCGTTAGATAAAACCAGCATAGCTATAGAAATATGTAATTGGGGCGAATTAAGATATATAAATGGTAAATTCTATACATATGTTAACACAATAGTTCCGCGAGACCAAGTAGTGCAGCTAAATTATAGAGGATCACAATATTTTCATGCTTACACAGATGCGCAAATTGAATCAGTACGGCAATTACTTGTTTATTGGGGCAATAGATATAACATTCCATTAACATATAACCCAAATATGTTTGAAGTAAATGCAAAAGCATTGGCAGGAATGCCTGGTGTATGGACACATACATCTGTGAGATATGACAAAAACGACTTGGCACCACAACCAAAACTATTAGCAATGCTGCAAAGTTTATGAAAAATATATTTATAATTTGTACTGTGCGTTCCGCAACACCTGAATATGTGCAAGTGTTAGAAGAATATGCCAAACAACTTGAAAAAGATGGCAATATAGTTTACCTCCCACACAGGGATACAGATCAAACTGCGTCTGGATTAGAAATTTGTAAACAAAATGCTACTGCTATTGCAGCAGCTGATGAAGTGCATATATTTTATAATTCAAAATCGCAAGGCACCCATTTTGATATGGGTGTTGCATTTGCATTAGGAAAGAGAATTGTAGTAATTGAAAATGAAACTTATGGCGAAGGTAAAAGTTATTCACGTATGTTAATGGAATGGCAAGCACAAGTATGACAAAGTTTTTTAATAGATTTTCATTATCAACAATTATTATTTATTTTACAAGTTCGTTAATAAGTAATTCACTAATTATATATAATTGGACACAAGGTGCAAGATGGTGTGCAGCAATTGCTTGGTTTTTGGCATTTGTAATATCATCATTAGCTACATATGGAGAAACGATAGAAAAAGGAAAACAAAGATGAACCCACAAGCGTATGAACAAGGTAAAAGAAGGTTAAAGGAATTAACCCGTTTACTTGATGCAATCTTAAAGAAAAACTCGATTGTAAATGAAAATGGTGAAAGAGTTATGAATTTCACAGATGACGAAAAACAGCAACAGTATTTTGCAATGTTAGAAGAATTTAATATTCTTAGCGAGCAGATTGGAAATAAACAAATATTATTAGATTAATGTACATAAATAGCTACTACGACAAGAAACAAAAGATAGTGCACATATGGGATGATATGCGTGGTCATATTCAAATTCCATATAAAAGATATGCATTTAAGAAGACTAACAAAAAGGAAGGCAATTTTATAACATTAGATGGCCACCCTGCAAAGAAAGTATATGATTGGACTGATGAAGACATTGAAAGTGGCTTAATATATGAATCAGATGTGCACCCGGAAACGCGCACACTAATTGATATGTATTATGAATCTGATGAGCAATCTAAAAACCATTGCGACTTATTTCTTGATATAGAAGTTTCAACTAAAAATGGCTTTCCTATTATTAAGGAAGCCAATAATGAAATTACAGCCATCGGCAATTATGCACGTGGTTCACTTGAAGAAAAATATTATTGCTTTGCTCTTGATAAGGAAGATAAAACAAAAGATCTTAAGTTAGAAAATACTAAGATAATAAGATGCCATACAGAAGAAGAGCTATTAAATAAATGGCTTGATTGGTATGAATACGAACAAGTTACTTGCTTGACAGGATGGAATTGTTTGGATGTAAATAGTTCAATATGGTTGCAAAACCAAATAATTAAATTATCAGATTGTAAAATCAATGATAAATTAGATAAATATGGTATAATTAACAATGTTATAAATACTGGATTTAAAAAAAGTTACAATATTAATTTATATGGTGGCACTAATATAACTACATCTGGCAATCATATATTTCCTTCATATATTGTTCCAAAAAATAAATATATCGATGATGCATTAATAACACAATATATATCTGAAAAATCAACAGTTGAACTATCAAAACAATTAATAAATAATAATATTTATTGTAGAGTTGAAAAGCATAATAATATTAATGTCGAATTAACATATAAAGATATTATTTTAAATAATTTAAAATTATATCTGTCATATTCTTGGTTTGATGTTATGGTTGGCGGAGAAAAAATTAAAAATTATTTATTACAACATCATTATGATGAAACAATAAATATCATAAAAAACAAAAGATATCTTTCCAAATTTGATTATGGTAATAGCAGCTGCTGGCGATATAAAAACTTTAAACACTTATTGCCATTTGAATTATTATATGAATATATACAAACATCACATGAATTTAAAATCTACATTAAACATTCTAAGACAATAATTAGGGATGATAAGATTACATTTGATGCATGTAAATTATTAGGATTATTGTTTACTGATGGATGTATTGATAAAAATCTAGTAGATTCAAATATTTGCAACGGTGATATTGGTATTGTTACAGACTATACTAATATCATTAATGAATTATATGCTAGAAAATCATTATCAATTTTTAAAAAATCAAAACGAGATAATTGTTACTATGGTACATTTAGTTCTAACGTATTTAGAATATTATTACCCTGCATATATGATCAAAAATTTAAAAAACACATAAATACTAATCTGATATCTCAATTTTCAAATTCACAATTTAATTCTTTTTTTAGTGGGATGATAGATGGCGATGGATCTGTTACTGGTGGTGTTTCATTATGCAATTATGAAAATAATTTGATTAACATTCAAGAATTATTAATGTGGAATGGCGTATTTTCAACGCTAAATCATAATAAAACCGTTCTATGGATTTCACCTAATCAATATAATAAATCATTTATTGAATCGTTAAATATATCCCACCATACCAAAAAAATAACTCAAGCAAATCTTAAATTTAAATTTAGAAATCATGCCAAGTCTAAATTATTACGATATATAGATAGAGAAGATCACGTTTTAGTTAGAATTGATTCGATAATCGATGATAAAGATATTGAAATGATGGATTTAACTACATCTACGCATTATTTTATTGCAAATAGTATTAAAACTCATAATTGTGATGATTTTGACATCCCATATTTATATCGCCGTATAACTAAAGTATTAGGAAAGCAAGCTGCAAATAGATTGAGCCCTATTGGTATAGTTGAAATAGATGATTTTATGGGCGTTAAGATTGCGGGTGTTTCATCACTTGACTATATGATGCTTTATAAGTTATATACTTACAACCAGGAGCCATCGTATTCATTAGAATATATTTCGACTAAAGAACTTGGTGAAGGCAAGAAAAAATATGAAGGTTCATTACAACAATTATATGAAACTGATATATGTTCTTATGTAGAATATAATATAATTGACGTTATGCGAGTATTGCAATTAGATGAAAAATTGCAATTTATGGATAGGGCAAAGGACATTAGTCACCAAGCACATACTCCATATGAAAGTATATCAATGGCATCAAGGGTTATTGATGGATTTTGTTTAACTGAATCAAAGAAAATAAATATAGTATTACCCAATAGAAAAAAACATAAAGAATTAGGTCTCTTGCAGGACCACGATGAAGGAGATGATAAAATATTTGTAAAAGACCCAATACCAGCTGAATTACCAAAGCGTGGTATGCTTAAAATATATAAAACAAAATCATCGTGGTTAGAAATAAACTTTGTTGATTGGAAAGACAATTATTTTATTCTTGAAGAACCGCTGGAAGAGCATATAGATGAGGAATTTCCAATTATATTAGCATTAATTGGTGCATATGTTAAAGAACCAATACCTGGATTATATAAGTGGATATTTGATATTGACGTAACATCTGAGTACCCAAACACAATGATCACGCTTAATATTTCACCAGAAACGAAAATGGGTAGGATTATCAATTGGGATGCGGAAGAATATATACAGGGGCATATTAAACAGTATGACGTTCGCGTAAAAGGTAGGAAGCAAATTCTTACAAAAGAAGAGTTAGCAGAAATGCTTGAAGATAATAAATATGCAGTAGCTGCTAATGGCGTATTTTATAGAACGGATAAAGTTGGACTTATTCCAAAATTGCTTATTAAATTATTTGCAAATAGGAAAGAATATCGTGAATTAGCTAAGAAATATGGCAAAGCTGGCGATAAAGATAAACATAGATATTTTGATAAAAAGCAACTTATCCAAAAGATTTTACTTAATTCGTTTTATGGAGTGCTTGGCTTAACATCATTTAGATTCTATGACATCGATAATGCTGAAGGCGTAACAAGTTCGGGACAGTGCATGATAAAATTTACTGCTAAAGTTGCAAATAAATACATTAATAAAATTGTAAATACTGCAGACCATGAGGAAGATATTGACTATGTGATCTATGCAGATACTGATAGTTGCTATATACAAGCGTTACCATTAGTATTAAAGCGGTATTCGGATATTAATTTAACAAACGACGATGAAATTGCTGAAAAAGTAATTGACGTCGCAGTGGAAGTAGAAAATTATGTCAATAAAGCATATGATTATTATGCTAAAAAGTTTTATAATGTAGACATACATACGCTTGAAGTCAAGCAGGAATATGTTTCTAAATCTATGTTGTTATTAGCAAAGAAGAGATATGCACAAAAACTTATTCGTGAAAAAGGTTTAGTAATTAATAAACTTGATGTAAAGGGCATGGATGTAGTTCGTTCAGATTTCCCGATGTCATTTAGGCAATTCTTTACTGAAATACTTATTGATATACTAGATTTAAATGGCTATGCGGACGTAAGTTCTAAAATTTTAGAATTTAAATACAGCTTGCATAAACGGGAATTAGACCAGATTATGAATCCAAAGGCAGTTAAGAATGTTTCTAAATACGATAAGAATCGCCATAAATTTGGAAATACAAAGGGAGCTCCGGTTCACGTTAAAGCCGCGTTAATGTACAATGATTTCTTACAGTTATATGGCATTAAAGACGTAAAACCAATTTCAAATGGTGAAAAGATTAAATGGTGCTATCTCAAAGACAATAACTATAATATTGAAACATTAGCGTTACGGGATTCCAATGACCCACAACAAATTATAGATTTTATAAAAGCATTTATTAACTATGAATATATGTTCGATAAAGCGTTTGGAAAGAAGATAAATGCAATATATAATGCATTAAAGTGGGGAAGTTTGCCAAAATCTAATGTTTCAACTAAATTTTTCGATTTTTCATAAAAAAGTTGATAAAATCGACACCGTATTCATATTTATTAGTAAAACAGTTACAAATTAACTAAAAATTATAAGTTATGCAAGGAAAGCCATATTTCTACGGCCCGGAAGTCGAAGGCCGTTATACGGGCATTCAGACTGTATTTGTGAGAGAACAGTTTCCAGAAGATGCGCCCAAGTACCCACATATATACTTCACAGTTGAATTCATGGAAAAAGCAATCCACGATGAGCGACTGATGCAAGATATTATTACAATATCAGATTTAAAAACACAGCAAATTACGCTTGAGATATTTCCAAGCCAATTTGATAAAATTCCATATGCGCTACGCAATACATGCCATATATTAGTTAGAGTATCTCTTCCTATAATAGAAAAGCTTAAACCAAGTGATACGATTACTCTTGATGTCGAGCCATACAACGTATATACGATTACAAAATGGAATATGCAGCATGTAGCACCAACCGATTATAGTTTCGATTCGAATAAACCAACAGTATAAAACATAGCAAATGAAAAGATTAGTAAAAGACGGTGACTTTATTTCAATGAAAGACAGCACACAAAGTGATGTTAAATTAATATTAGATAAAATAAAAGATGGTTGGGTATATACAAATAAAAAATTATGGAAGCAATGGAAGCAATGGAAGCGCGGCACACTTGTTATAGATGAGCCAGTTTTAACTGAACAAACAAAAGAATTGCCTAAAAAAGAAAAAGTTAAAAAGGTTAAACATGCAGATACTGCAGTTGAAGAAAAGAAGAAAAGCAGATTTGAACGCAACAAAGAAAAGAAAAACAAAAGAAAATAATGAAAACAAATATAATAGTTAATTTAACAGTTGAAGGTTTGCATTGCTGGAAAGAAGCAGAAATAAAGCTTCCGGAAGTAGCTTATTTATCTAATTTGCACAGACATAATTTTTATATTACGTGCAAGCAAGAAGTTCAACACCATAACAGACAAAAAGAATTTATAATGCTTAAGCATGAAATATTTGATCATTTGTTATTAACGTATTTTGATGAACAATTTAATTGCATGAATTTTGACACAATGTCTTGTGAAATGATTGCAGTTGAATTATTTGAGAAGTTTGGTTTAAGCTACTGCAGCGTTTTAGAAGACGGGGAATGTGGTGGAGAAATAGTAAAATAATATGGAAGAAGATATAATTCGTATTGAATATGATGATGAGATTTGGGATGTTATTGATGCCATAAGTGCAGCATTAGACAAATATGATTTAAGAATAGAACAATGCAAAGAGCAGGACGAAGAGCCTAACGGTGTTACAAAGTATCAAATAATACAATTATTAAGAATATAATATGAAAAATATATTTATATTGCCCATAGAAAGCATTGATACGCGCTACACAGCACAATGGAAAACATATATTCCAAAGTTACTTAATGAACATATTGCAGCAAATAACTTAGATTACCAAGTTATTGATATAGATGGCATTATTGAAGAAGGAACTAACGAAACTACTCCCGGTGCATTTTTAAACTTTGCGAAAACAAATATTTATAAAAGTTCGCAGGCCATTACAGTTGCTAAATTATTTGAACAAGATTTAGTTAAAGATGGTGACCAATTCATATTCACAGACGCATGGAACCCAATTATAATACAGCTTAAGTATATGGCTGAATTATTTAGAAAAAGAATTGTTATTCATGGACTATGGCATGCTGGAAGTTATGACCCAATGGATTGGCTTGGCAGGCATTTTAACCATGCATGGTCGTTTCCATTTGAGCAATCTTTATTTTGGGCAATAGATAAGAATTATTTTGCATCTGACTTTCATATTCGTATGTTTATATATGAGTTATTTAATGTAAAGGGTTCTGGTGCAAAAGTAGACCAAATGATAAGTAGGTTGCATAATAAAATAGTTCGATGCGGCTGGCCGATGGACTATATGCCGAAAATACTTGAAAAATATAAAACGGAAGAAAAAAGAAATTTAATATTGTTCCCACATAGAATAGCACCAGAAAAACAATTAGATATATTCAAAGACTTGGCGGAAGCATTGCCAGAATATGAATGGATTGTTTGTCAAGAACAAAATCTAACTAAAGACGAGTACCATAAACTATTGGGCGAATCAAAAATAGTATTCTCGGCAAACTTACAAGAAACATTAGGTATATCAGTTTATGAAGGTGCAATAGTTGGTGCATTACCATTAATGCCAGATAGATTAAGCTATATGGAAATATGGCCACCTGAATTTAAATATCCAAGCGAATGGACTGAAAGCTTTGATAAATACATTGAACATAAAGATAAAGTAATTGCACTTATAAAACAATATATTGAAGAATATGATACCTATTCATCCTTATTGATTAATTTAGTCCCGAAAATAACATCAAAATATTTTACTGCTGATGCACTTATTAATGAATTATTTAAATCTAATTAGTATGGAAAATATTGATGTTGCTGAAGTATTAATAAAAAATGGCTTTTATTTAGGCCGATTAATGGCAGGTTCTAAATCATTGTATCGTAAAGCATATCCAGATAATTTTGCAGTATTTAATGCAAATATAATAACGGATAATGGTAAAATATGGTATGGCGACATAGATGTAACTTTAGATGAACCAAAGTTATTACGAATAGCAAAAGAAACAGACACAGATTTATACATCTTGCGTGAAATGGATTGCAGATTTGAACATGAAAATGATTCAGTAGAAATAATGAAAAGTAAAGCAGTAGCAATAATAACTAAAAGTGGCGCTGAAATTATAATCAAAACGAAATAAAATGGATCAATTAACTACATTAATTAAAAAAATTGTACGGGAAGTTTTAATAGAAGAGGAAGATAAAAAACTATTAAAAGAATTTAATTTTGATATAGAAAATAGATACGAAAATACAGCAGATAGTACCGATACAGTAAAGATATTTATAAATGATTCTGGTATGTACAATTATACTATAATGGAACCAATTAAATCAAATGCTAATAGTAAGTTATCATATGAAATAGTAGAAATTATATTTATGTGGTCAAAAGAAAAAAATAAAAATTTATCCGTTGAAAAACCAAATACCGTTGATCAAAAAGTATTTAATACGCATTTATATAATTTTTTAACATATTTTATTGATTCAGCAGATATAGTATTACTGCGACCAATTGATAGATTTCGTGTTAGATTATTTAGAATGGCATTAAATAGTACATTAAATCATGATTTATATGATATGAAAGATAATGAAGATGTTCTTCGTATATTAATAGCAAAAAAAGATACATTTTTAACTGAAATACTAAAATTAATTAAAACTAAATGAACAAAAAATTCTCAGAAATTAACCCAGACCAAAAGTTTATCTATTTTCCATCATTATCTAATGGGGCAGCAAAGCAATGGTTTATAAAAGATGACCATATTGACGATAAGACGCCATTTAGATTTTATTCAAAAGATTTTGAAGGAACACCTTGGTATTATCCATATTTTTTGATATCGGCTGGACACAATATGAAGGACATAACAATGAGGGATAAAATGGGATTGCATCCCGATTCTCTTGTGTTAGGTGACAGTGGTGGATACCAAATAGTAACAGGGGCCATCAAATGGGATCCCTCGCTCAAACAGACCGTATTCGATTGGCTCGAAAACAATAGTGACATTGCCATGATATTGGATATTCCACCCCGTGGTAATTATTTGGGCAAATTCAATGAAGCATTAACTACAAGTTTAGATAACTTTGCGTTTTTTGAAAAACATCAAACAGGCAAAACACAATTCTTAAATGTTATGCAAGGTGCAGGAGTTGATGAAGAATATAAAGCTTGGTATGAAGCAGTTAAACATTTTGATTTTAGTGGTTGGGCAATAGCTGCAGCAAGAGATCCACGTAGAATGTTATATACATTAGCATTATTGCTTGAAGGAAAAGAATTTGAAAAGAATAAGAAGCAATTTGTGCATTATTTGGGTATATCCGGTATTGACCATTTCTTAATGTTGTCAATAATGCAGGAAGCGTTAAATAAACGGTATGGCGGAAAGATAGCATTAACGACAGATAGCTCGACACCAAACCGGGCAACTATATTTGGAACTTATTATTATGATGTAAATTGGCGCACACTTAATTATATATCATTGTATTTTGGCAAAAATGGCAAAACAGATTATAATCCAAAAGCCAAATTACCTTGTAGAATTGATTGCGCAGCATGCCACGATAAAACGTACGAAGTAATTGAACCGTTTGACGCAAGGGCAATGATGATTATGACAAACCATAATGTTTATTTATACAATAACATTGTAGACATGATAAATAAAATGGTTCAAAGTCCAGCAGGCATAATACAAGAAGTATTATCAAAAGAATGGTTCCAAATATATAATTCAATATTTGAAATGGTTAACAGCGATCACCCAATATTGGTGTATAATAAATACAAACAATTATACCAATCAGTTAGTTCTGAAGTACATACAGGATTGGAAGTTAACCATATGTCACAGTGGTTTGAATTTGATGCAAGTGCTGAACCTAAAAAGAAAACGAAAAAAGAAAAACGTGCAGAACTACCTGCAATATTAACACCAGATGATTTACCGTTTTAATATAATATTATGGAAAAGAAATATACTTTTTGGCAACATCTTTATGCAGCATTTTTAAATACAAATGCTACTTGGTTATATGCTACAGAGGCAGAAAAATTGTTAATGGGATATGATTCACTAACAAAAGAAGAACGAGAAATAGTAATAGCAAAGCTATCTCCTACAGAAGAAGACATAGAAAAAGAATTAGAAAATGTAAATCCATCGCACGCAGGATATGTTGTGCATGGAATACATTTAGTAAAAAATTATATGAAAAACATTTAAACAAATATAACGCATGAAAAAAGAACAAATTGAAAAATTCATTGACAAATATAATCTTGGTAAGATTATTGAATTGGCAATGTGGACAGTAAAAAAGAATAAGTTAAGTACAGACTTCGTTAATGCGAATAAAACGCTTATTGGGCGGGTTGAAATGAAAAAGTTTGACCACGAAGATTGTGAGTTTGGTATATTCGATACCAGCTTGTTACAAAACATTATTGCATCAATGTCTGACGATATTGATTTCAAATTAAACATGGTTGGTGCAAAGGAAGTTAATATTGAAATGAGTGATAATGTATTTAAAAGCAAATACGTTACAGCCGACAAAGCAGTCATGCCACCAGCAGGAAAGCCAAAGAACTTACCTGGATTTGATGTAGAATTTGATATAACACCAGCATTTATTACTAAATTTATTAAAGGTAAAAATGCATTGGGCAGTGAATCATTCGCCGTGGCAGTAAAGGATAAGGAGTTAACAATAACAATTGGTTATGCAAATATCAATTCCAATAGGATTGAATTTACAGAATCAGTAGATGGCGACCCGGAAGACGTAGATGTAATGCTCTTTTCTGCTGATGTATTGAAAAATATATTAATAGCCAATAAGGACATGGACAAAGGAACATTAAAACTATCTGCACAGGGATTGATGAAGGTTGAATTTGAATCTGATGATTTTGTAACTGAATATTATTTAGTAAGATATCAACAAATAGATAACGCATAAAATATGATTGGAAATAAAGAACATTACATTTGGGTAGAGCGGTATCGCCCAAAAACATTAGATGATTTTGTTGGCAACGACCACATCAAAGAAAAGTTTAAATTATATATTGATAGTGGTCAAATACCAATGGTTTTGCTATCAAGCGGACCAGGCACGGGAAAGACTACTTTAGCAAAAATAGTTATAAATAATTTGGATTGCGATTATTTGTATATTAATGCATCTGACGAAAATAGTGTTGATGTGATGCGTGATAAGATAAGGAGATTTGCAAGTACATCTGGATTTAAAGATTTAAAAATAGTCATTCTTGATGAAGCAGATTTTTTAACCATACAAAGTCAAGCGGCATTGCGCAATATTCTAGAAACATTTAGTTTAACTACGCGGTTTATATTAACGTGCGTAGATGAAAATACAAAGATATATACTGATCATGGCTATAAATTAGTACAAAATTTATTAAATGATAATATTTGTACTAAAAATGGTAATCAAAAGAATAAAGGTCTAAATATATCAAATAAGTCAAATGTATTACAAATAAAAACGTTGCATGGCAATGATATTACGGTTACGAAAGAACACAAATTAGATACGCCGACTGGGTGGGTAGAGGCCAAAAATCTAAAATTAGATGATATTATCTCATTCCCCGTTAAAAATTTATATGGTACTGATTTTGAATTGCAATCGCATAGTGATTTGTTATTCGACGTCGATGACTTTAACAAATTTTTAGATTCTAGAAACATATTATCACGCGCGGACATTGAAATTATTAAAAATAATAGTAACTATTTTTTCTCAAAAAATCAATGGATTATTTTAGATAGTATTGATAATTTTGATTCTTTTACTATTGAAGACATTCAATTTGATACAAACTGCACTATACCACAAATAAGGAAGGTTGTTACTCAACTATTGAATATTGACTGCATTCAATCTTTTGATACTGCTAAACGTGGGTGGTTAAAATATAAAAAAAATAAAAATATATTGGATTGTATTCATAGTAAAGAAAAAGAATTAAATTTTGACTTAAATAAATCATTAACCAATCTAGATTTTTATAGAATAAAGCATTCACACCATATAATTTTTTCAAAGGACGATATTAATGTGCAATTATCAAAGGTGTTTTCAACAACATCACTGGAGTATGATAAAATAGCTTCATTAGCAAGAATAGTTGGATTTATGTTTGGTGATGGTCATATTGTCGGTTGCAATTTGCATTTTGCATCTAATGATTCAGTATCATTATTGCATAAGGTAAAAAATGATTTAGATTCATTATTTTTAAATGTGTCATGCAACATAAGAAAAAATGGATATTTAAATGGGAAAGGTTTAACATTTGTATATGGTAATTCTGCAGCATCATTATTTTTAGAATATTTAGGGTGCCCCGTTGGCAATAAGACTATCCAAAATTTAAAAATACCAAAAATATGTTATTATAATGAATTATTTATGAAATATTATTTACAATCATTATTTGATTGTGAATCATTAAATATTAAAATTGGAAAAAATAATAAAACATTTGAACCAATACGTTTTTCGCAGCGGGTATTAGAATCGATATATCAAGACGATACGTTTTTTGATGAAATATTAAATATTTTACAATCATATGGCATTAATTGTTATTATACAACAGAAATTTTAAACGATAATAAAGCAAAAATAAATAGAGTTAATAGAAGTTTGTATATTTGCCGACAAGAAAGTATTATGAAATATTTAATGAAGTTTGGTAATTATTATGAAGATTATAAAATACATTATGATTATTTGGGATATTTGATGTATAAAAAATCAGTCACCGGCTATAATTTTTTGACTTTTAATCAGTGGGCCGAAAAATATTATTATGACGGCATAATAAAGGACAAAATAATTGAAATAAAAGTTATAGAACATGATCATAAGGTATATGATCCTTGCTTAGAGTTTGATCATTCTTATATATCGAATGGATTGATATCCCATAATTGTAATTACGCTGAAAAAATTATAGAACCTATACAAAGCAGGTGTCAAACATTTATTGTACAGCCTCCCTCGAAAAAAGAAGCAGCAATACGAGTCAAATATATATTAGATGAAGAAAAAGTAGAATATGATATCCAAGACTTGGCAGTCATAGTAAATGCGCATTATCCAGACATAAGAAAGATCATTAATACTTGCCAAGAGCAAACTATCAATGGTAAATTAACATTGTCAAAGCAGGATATAATAGAATCCAATTATTTTAGCAAAGTCATTGAATTCCTTAAATCTGATGATAAACCGTTTAATATAATTAACAATATAAGGCAACTAATAGCTGATAACCAAATAAAACACTTTGAACCATTATTTAGGCATTTATATGACAATGTTGATAACTTTGCAAAAGGTAGAGTATCCAATGTTATATTAATCATAGCAGAGCATTCTTCGCTAGATGTGAGCGTGGTCGACAAAGAAATCAACGCAGTAGCAATGATAATTAAGATTGTTGCTGAAATTAAATCAAAATAATAGAAAATATGGAAACAATAATAATATTATTATGTGCAATGTCATTGCTGGTTGTAAAAATTGCAGTACAAGATAATACAATTAGAAAATTAAAACAAAATAATGGAAAAACTAATTGATATTGTAAGAAACAGCCCTGCACGATTGGTATGGATATGTAATGGTAAAGTTTATTTCGAAATAACAACAGATAAACATTTATACCAACTCGAAATAGACAGCACGTCCCCTGACTGGAAAGATTCTTATATTGTAAAAGAATATAATGCAAGAGAATTAATGAGATGGATTAGGTTGGGTATTGATAATAACGATGGAACTTTTATTATATTAAAATAATTTAGTATATTTTTGTATATTTTTTTATTTTATACTATATATAATTACTATGGATTACAAAAGTCTTAAATTAACGGTCGAAGCTCACGATATACTTAAAAAGTATTGTGATGATAACTATTTGAAAATAGCTGACTATGTTAGTTTTTTGATTGTTGATTCCATTGGAAAACTTACAAAAAAAGGAGAAAATAAAATGGAAAACAATGAAAAATCTTTAGCAGGGCAGTTGTTATCAAAGGTATTAGAAGAATACTTAGCAACTCACCAATTCGAAACATTTAATATGTCAGAATTAATGACATTTGTGCGCGACCATATTAATATGGATATGTTTGAACATTTAGAATTTATATTTGATAATGTTACTATACGTGATATTGATAATGTTATGTTTGGGCAAGCATATTTTAGAGCAGTTGGCATGGAAAAAATTAGAGTATTGCATATTACAATATTCCCGGTTAGAACTGAAATTAAAGAAGTTACAACTGATAAATCAACAGTCGGTAGATATTCGTCAAGCGACTTAGATATTACAAAAGATATTAATTTGCTTGATGCAAGGACGCTAAATCCAGAATTAAAGATTGCCGGAACATCTTTTAAACGCATACATGAAATATTTAAAAAATCAATGGTAGCAAAAGAGCCAATAAGTAGAGAATTTATTAAACAAGATACAATACCAGAATTAAGTAATGAAATATTTGATAGTGCACCTGGAGACGGTTATGAATTTGTTATAGGCGAAACTGGTGGACTTTCTTTAAAAGAAAAATAAATGGATACAGAATTAAAGCAAATAGGGCCAACTAAATTAGTTTCAATACAGTTCGAATATGAAGACCATATTTGGAAAATATCTGGCAAACTGGCAGAAGACTGGAACGATAGGATTAATGCTGCCGTGGTAGATGCAGCAGCATTTAATAATAAACAATATTTTGATGATTTTCCTTTTGATAATGCAGAAATTATTTTAAAGAAATAGTATGACCAAAGAAAATATAGCAGTAAATAAGGGTGAAATTAGAAATAATTTTATAAAATTTAATATAAATTAAAATTTATAGCAAGTAAAACATTTAATTGGTACTAAAAATAATGGCAAAGAAAGCAGTAAATAAAGAAGAAAAGCCAAAAAAGAAAAAGGCGATAACAAAGCCTGGTGCGTTTGGACCCTTACAGCACATGGATAACCTAACAATAAATAAATTGCCATGGGAATCTATGACAGAAACAGAGCAAAAGAGCTTTTTAGTATTTATTATTAATAAGTGGCTTAGCATGAACCATAGTTATACAGATATTATTAATCAGTTGCAACGCTATACCATAGGTATATTAGAGCCAAGAGAAGTGTATAAATTGTATTTGGGATTTTTTCCTAATTCAAAATTACCATTTTCTCGATATATTAAATCCAAAAGACTAATTAACTATAACAAGGAATTGCTTGAATATATGGTTATTTGGTTTGGATGTTCAGAACAGCAAGCTATAAGTTATTTAAATATTTATTATAAAACAGATAGTGGTTTACAGCAAGTAATAGACATATTACGAAAATTCGGAATTGAAAATAAGAAAATAGATAAGTTAATTAAAGTTAAACAGGAGGATTAAAATGGTTACATTCAGGCCAATCGAAGATAAGGTTATCATCGAGCCAATCAAAAAAGAACTAAAGTCCAATGGTGGTATTATTATACCAGATATTGGTAAAGAAGAAGCGTTATCAGGAACTATTATAGCAATAGGACCAGGAAGAACATTAGAAAACGGCACTGCAAAGCCACCAACGGTTAACGTAGGTGATATTGTAGTATATCCAAAATTTGGTGCGTCAATACTAAAGTATGGCAATAAGGAATATATTGTTATGAGTGAAAGAGATTTGTTTGCAATTATAACAGAACAAGATTAAATATAAATTTTATGGTACGGGAACGCGCAAAACGGTTCGATAATGACGATTGGGAATTAATTACATCGTTTAGATTTAACAATCTATATGACAGAGAAAAATTATTAATTTTAAGGCTTGCATATGAACAATGCACTTTAGAAGAGTTACAAACAAAATTTAAAACAATTATAGGAAAGGAATATCAGTATGTTAAGTAAACAAATTGAATACGGGGAAAATGCAAAATATAAACTCATGTCGGGATGCAATAAACTTGCTCTTGCAGTAGGCGCGACGCTGGGGCCCGGCGGCCGGAACATAATCATTGAGAAAGATAATGGCTTTCCTCAATCAACAAGAGATGGTGTAACAGTTGCAAAATCAATTAAATTAAAAGACCCAATTGAAAACTTAGGTGCAACTATTGTAAAAGAAGCAGCCGCACAAACAGCTGAAATTGCTGGTGACGGTACTACAACCTCTACTATTTTAGCGCAAACCATTATTAATAGTAGTTTTAAAGCTATTTCAAATGGCACTAACCCAATTGAATTAAAACGTGGTATGGATAAAGTAATAAATCTTATTACACATAAGCTTAAAACAATGTCTAAAGACGTATTAAGCAATAGTGAAATTGAGAATGTAGGAACCATATCAGCAAATAATGATGCAGAAATAGGCAAGTTAATAGCCAGTGCAATGGATAAAGTGGGGCACGAAGGCATTATTACTATTGAAGAGAATAAAACATCAGATACTAAGCTTGAATTAGTTGATGGTATGCAATTTAAACGTGGATATATATCACCATATTTTATTAATAACCAACATGATATGAGTTCTGTATTGGAAGATGCATTAATTCTCATATATGATAAAAGAATAAGTGCAGTAAAAGACATTCTTCCAATACTCGAAGGTATTGCAAAGATTAATAAATCTTTGTTAATTATAGCAGATGACGTAGAAGGTGAGGCATTAGCTGCGTTGGTAGTAAATAATGTTCGTGGTATATTAAAAGCAGTTGCAGTAAAAGCACCAGAATTTGGTGAAAGAAAAGTTCATACTTTACAAGATATTGCAACATTAACGGGTGGTGTATTAATATCGCCGGATAAAGGCATGAAATTAGAAGATGCCACTATGGAAATGCTTGGGAGAGCAAAAAAGATTATTGTTACAAGCAAAGATACTACCATTATTAATGGTGGCGGGGACCAAGAATTAATTTTTGAGCGCGTTGCAGCTATTAAAGAACAAATTGATAATGCTGAATCAGACTATGATCGCGAATCGTTACAAGAACGTTTAGCAAAATTAGTTGGTGGTGTTGCAATATTATCAATTGGTGCTGGAACTGAAATAGAATTAAAAGAAAAAATGGACAGGGTTGATGATGCATTGCATGCAACGAGGGCTGCAGTAGAAGAAGGTATTATACCTGGCGGTGGTGTTGCATTTATGAAGATAAAAGAATATATTATACGCGGTGACCAATTGCCGAATGAATTGCCGTTTGAAGTAACGTACGAAAACGAAGACCAAAAAATTGGAGCACAAATTGTTATAACTGCGTTAGGTGCGCCATTTGCAAAAATTATTACAAACTGTGGCAAGAACGCGGATGTAATATGGAACAATATTACTTTGGAAAAGGCCATAGCATCACATTTTACTGGGTATGATGCAAGGAACGATAAAATTGTTGATTTGTATAATTCAGGAATTGTAGATCCAACCAAGGTTGCAAGAATTGCAATTGAGAAAGCAGTATCCGTCGCAGGAACATTAATTACGACAGAAGCAGTAATAACAAATGACCAGGATGAATTAAAAGAATTAACAAAAGCTGCCATGATGGGGCAATATGCCGGTGGCGGTGGTGGTTATGATGGAATGTAAAAATGAAACTTAAAGAATTTAAACAAGTTTTAGCAAGAATGTCGGGGGAGAACGATGAATTAGAAGTTACTATCGTACAATATGATAGTGGTGGTGTAATTCATCGCCCTCTTGCTGGTTGGGCAATTACAATTGATGGCGAATTTGTAATTGGAGATAAGTTAGCCATGAATTTTATTATTAATGATATAGGGGAAAAATATAATGAATAAACCGCAGCAATTAAATTTACAAGTAGATTTATCACAAACAGAACCAATAATTTGTGAAGCTTGCTCAAACCAAACTTTTCAGCAAGTAGTATTAATGCGGAGAATATCTGCATTATTATCCCCAACGGGGCAGGAAGCGCTTGTACCAATCCCAGTGTTCGAATGTGCGAGTTGTGGCCATATTAATTCTCAATTTTATCCGACAGATTTAAAGCCGGACTCAAATCCAAAACAAGAAAGTAATATTGTAATGCCATAATACATGCCAGATTACAAACAGTTATCAGAAGAAGCAGTAAAGCAGGGTAAAAAGACTATATCATATTCACAGATTTCATTATATAATAGTTGCCCGTACCAATGGAAGGTTAAATATATAGATGGTTTAAAAGACCCGCCTAATATTCATACCGTATTTGGATCGGCAATACATGAAGCAATTCAAGAATATTTAAAGGTTTGTTTCACTATATCTGCAAAAAAGGCAGATGAAATAGATTTCGAAACATATTTTCTCAAAGTCTTTAAAGATACTTTTATTAAAGAAGCAGAAAATCACCCGCTCGGAATGCAAATGAGCAATAAAAAAGAGTTTAATGAATTCTACGAAGACGGGTTGGAAATATTAAACTATTTAAGAAAACGAAGAACTCTTTATTTTAGCAGCAGGGATACCAAATTACTTGCTATAGAAAAGCCATTATTATATCCTATAGAAGGCAATGACAATTTACTATTTATGGGATTTATTGATATGGTAGTGCAGGATGACAGCGACCATAGAATTAAAATAATTGATTTTAAAACATCAACCCGCGGTTGGAAAGACGACCAAAAGAAAGACATTAATAAAATAGCGCAATTACTTTTGTATAAAAAATATTATGCAAAACAATACTTTGTTAGCTATGACCATATAGATACTGAATTTTTAATATTAAAGCGTAAACTATTAGACTATTCACCGTATCCGCAAAAAAGATTTCAAGTAATAAATCCAGCAAGCGGTACACGAAAAATTAAAGAAGTTGATACTTTAGTTACTAATTTTTTAGAATCATTTGGTGCAGATGGCTTGCCAAAACCTGGGTTTAAATACATGAAAAATCCAGGTGACGCATGTAAATATTGTCCATTTAATAAACCAGATTTGTGTGATAAGCGCAACTAACTATGGAGCCAGAAGTTTTAAAAGTAGCTATGACTGGAAGTGTCTATTATGAAAACAAAACTACAATTAAAAATTATATTTTTGCTATTCGTGAAAGATGCAAGAAAGAAAATAAAGAGTTAATTATTTTTAGTGCAGGCAAAAATATGGGTGCAGACAAGTATGTTAAAAAGTTTGCATTAGAATTAGAAGTTGATTATGCTGAATTTAATCCAGCATATACTGAAATGAATCTATATTCATTTTACAGGGGCAATAACTATTATTTGAAGAAAAAAGCATTATTTCTTGATTTCTTAAGAAATAAACTTATGGCACAAAAAGCAGATAGTATTATAATATTTCTAAAAACTGCCGATAAATCAATCGAGATGTCACAGTTTATAAAAGATTTAAAAAAAATCAATAAAACTCCAATAATTGTCAATTAAAATAAAAATTGCCACTATTTATTTACATAATAGTGGTTTTACTCATTTAAATAGTTATACATGAAAAAATACGAAGTTGGGGATATCAAAAATGGATTTCCTGTTTTACCGATTACCAAACGCAAAAAATTATTATGGTTAAGTGACGATGCCAGAACTCATTCAGGAGTTGGCACAGTATCTCGTGAAGTTATTTGGGGCATATTACACCAATATAATATTGTACAAGTAGGTGGTGCAGCAAACCACCCAGAAGCTGGTAAAATAGCAGATATGTCTGAAATATTGCGGTCTGAAGTTGGATTAGAAGATATTTATTTTAGGATATACGCTACAAATGGATATGGTGACCAGGACTTAATTCGCCATTTAATTAAAGAAGAAGAGCCCGATGCAATTTTGCATTTTACTGATCCGCGTTTTTGGGTATGGTTATATCAAATGGAGCATGAAATAAGGCAAAAAATGTCAATTATTTATTATAATATTTGGGATGATCTTCCCCTGCCCCATTACAATAAGAATTTTTATAAATCATGCGATATGCTACTTGGCATTTCAAAGCAAACTTATAATATTAATAGAACAGTTC